>OGQS01000384.1_pt1 | contig 34447 bp, 27 predicted proteins | sample 1553331 | NCBI WGS metagenome assembly OGQS01 (sample SAMEA2580012, study PRJEB22360) | human gut metagenome | biome: human gut; feature: human-associated habitat; material: faeces | place: Denmark | collected 2008/2010
TGAAAAAACGCCCCCCGCCCCTTCCCCCCCAGCCCCTACGGCGGCATGCCGATCCAGATCGGCTACTGCAACGGCCACAACCATTTACTGAACGCCGTAGAATACCACCGCGACAGCGAAATCAACATCGCCGTAACCGACCTGATTCTGATCCTCGGAAAAGAACAGGACATCACCGAAGACCACACCTACGACTCATCCAAAATGGAGGCCTTCTTAATCCCGGCAGGAACCACCATTGAAGTCTACGCAACCACCCTACACTACGCACCATGCAACGTGGCAGCCAGCGGCTTCAAATGCGTCGTAGTCCTTCCAAAAGGAACCAATACCGACATCACCCTTGAAGAAAAATACACCCCGGAAGACGACCTGCTCTTCGCCAGAAACAAATGGCTCTTAAGCCACCCGGATGCAAACATCGCCGGAAGCGTAGCAGGCATCAAAGGAGAAAACCTCTCGGTAAAATAAAACCAGAGACAAAACCAGAAATCAGAAACACTGCCCCAAAAGAGCAGTTCTGAACATAAAAAGGAACCAAAAACCAAGAAAACCCAAAAAGGAGGATCTTCAAAAATGATCAACAATACACCGGAAATCAAATTAGGTATCGTTGCAGTAAGCCGTGACTGCTTCCCGAACAGCCTTTCCGAGAACAGAAGAAAAGCAGTCGTAAAAGCATACGACGGAGAAATCTACGAATGTCCAATCATCGTCGAGAATGAAATCGACATGATGAACGCACTCGAAGACCTGAAAAAAGCAGAGTGTGATGCACTTGTTGTATACCTTGGAAACTTCGGACCGGAGACCGAGGAAACCCTGCTTGTAAAATACTTCGATGGACCTTGCATGGTAGTAGCAGCAGCAGAAGAGACCGGCGACGACCTTGTAGGCGGACGCGGCGATGCATACTGCGGCGTTCTGAACGCAAGCTACAACCTGAAACTGCGCAACCTGCACGCATACATTCCGGAGTACCCGGTTGGCGATGCAGAAGACGTAGCAGCCATGATCAAAGATTTCGTACCGGTTGCAACTGCAGTTGTAGCTGTTAAGAACCTGAAAATCATCAGCTTCGGACCGCGTCCGACCAACTTCCTGGCATGTAACGCACCGATCAAACAGCTGTACAACCTCGGCGTAGAAATCGAAGAGAACTCCGAGCTTGACCTGTTTGAAGCATTCAACAAACACGCAGGCGACGAGAGAATCCCGGCAGTCGTAGAAGATATGGCAAAAGAGCTCGGCGAAGGAAACCTGAAACCGGAAATCCTGCCGAAACTGGCTCAGTACGAGATCACCCTGTTAGACTGGATCGAAGCACACAAAGGCTCCAGAAAATACGTAACCCTGACCGGAAAATGCTGGCCGGCATTCCAGACACAGTTCGGATTTGTTCCATGTTATGTAAACAGCCGTCTGACAGCTCAGGGAATCCCGGTATCCTGTGAGGTTGATATTTACGGAGCACTCAGCGAGTTTATCGGAACTGCTGTCAGCCAGGATGCAGTAACACTTCTTGATATCAACAATACAGTACCGGCAGATATGTACAAAGAGAGCATCGAAGGAAAATTCCCATATACACAGAAAGATACATTTATGGGATTCCATTGTGGAAATACAGCTTCCGGCAAACTTGCTTTCTGCGAAATGAAATATCAGATGATCATGGCAAGATCTCTTCCAATCGAGGTTACACAGGGAACACTGGAAGGAGATATCAAACCTGGAGACATCACATTCTACAGACTGCAGAGTACATCTGACAATGTACTTCGTGCTTATGTTGCACAGGGAGAAGTACTTCCAGTTGCTACAAAATCCTTTGGATCTATCGGAGTGTTCGCAATTCCGGAGATGGGAAGATTCTACCGTCACGTACTGATCGAAAAGAATTATCCACATCACGGAGCAGTTGCTTTCGGACACTTTGGAAAAGCATTGTTCGAAGTATTTAAATACATTGGTGTGCCGGTTGAAGAGATCGGATACAACCAGCCGAAGGGTGTAAGATATCCAACAGAGAATCCGTGGGGTTAATTACATAGAAAGTTATAAGCATAGAAAACGGGCAGAGAGCCGTGCCGGAAACGGCAAGACTCTCTGTTTTTATACAGGAGGAACGACATGTTATTTGTAGGAGTAGATCTTGGAACATCCGCAGTAAAACTTCTTCTGATGGATGAGAATGGAAAGATCAAGAATATCGTATCAAAAGAATATCCGTTATATTTCCCACATCCGGGATGGTCAGAGCAGAAACCGGAAGACTGGTTTGCACAGAGTATGGAAGGGCTGAAAGAGCTTCTTGAAGGCTTTGATAAGGATCAAGTAAAGGGAATCAGTTTTGGAGGTCAGATGCACGGTCTTGTTGCGCTTGATAAGGAAGACAAGGTGATTCGCCCGGCAATTCTGTGGAACGACGGACGTACTGCAAAACAGACCGATTACCTGAATCAGGTGATTGGAAAAGAGAAGCTTTCAGAGTATACAGCAAATATTGCATTTGCCGGATTTACAACACCGAAGATTCTTTGGATGAAGGAAAATGAACCGGAGAATTTTGCAAAGATTGCGAAGATTATGCTTCCGAAGGATTACCTTGCATACCGTCTGTCAGGGTCTTTTTGCACAGAGTATTCAGATGCTTCCGGAATGTTGCTTCTGGATGTGGAGCATAAGTGCTGGTCTGCAGAAATGCTTGAGGTCTGTGGTATTACAGAGGCACAGCTTCCAAAGCTGTATGAAAGCTGGGAAGTAGTTGGAACTTTGAAAGCAGAGATCGCAGCAGAACTTGGTGTATCAGAGAATGTAAAAGTAATTGCAGGAGCCGGGGACAATGCGGCGGCAGCAGTTGGAACGGCAACGGTCGGAGACGGCGGATGCAATATTTCTCTCGGAACATCAGGAACACTCTTTATTTCCAGTAAGAAATTCGGAGTAGATAAGAACAATGCACTGCATTCCTTTGACCATGCAGACGGCAATTATCATCTGATGGGATGCATGCTCAGTGCTGCTTCCTGTAATAAATGGTGGATGGATGAAATCCTTAAGACCAAAGATTATCCGGCAGAACAGGCAGGAATCACAAGGCTCGGCGAGAACCATGTGTTCTATCTTCCATATCTGATGGGAGAGCGTTCTCCTCATAATGACCCTTCCGCAAGAGCAGCATTTATCGGAATGTCTATGGACAGCACAAGAGAGGATATGACACAGGCTGTGCTGGAAGGTGTTGCATTCGGACTGCGTGATTCCCTGGAAGTTGCAAGAAGTATTGGTGTGAATCCAGAGAGAACAAAGATCTGCGGCGGTGGAGCAAAGAGTCCGCTGTGGAGAAAGATCATTGCAAATGTGATGAATATGAAAGTAGATCTGATCGAAAGCGAAGAAGGCCCTGGCTATGGAGCGGCAATCCTGGCAGCAGTTGGATGCGGCGTATTTGATTCGGTGGAAGAGGCTGCGAAGAAACTTGTGAAAGTAACAGGAACAGAAGAACCGGATCCGGAACTGGTGCAGAAGTACGAGGAAAGATATCAGGAATTTAAGAAACTGTATCCGGCATTGAAAGGAATTTATCAGGGGAAACAAGCATAATTGAACTTCAATAAAAAACTCCCAATAGAAAATCATGCTCTAGAAGATATCTGAGCTGGAATTCTATTGGGAGTTTTTAAAATATCAATAAATCTTATGCTAAAAACAACGCATACAGTATCACAAGAATACCAAGCACGATTCTGTAATATCCAAATACTTTGAAATCATGTTTCTTAATATATCCCATCAGGAATTGAATAACGATAATAGAAGAAACAAATGCTGTTACCATACCAATCAGAAGAATCATTGCTTCTGTTCCGGTAAAGTTCAGACCAAACTTCACAAGCTTCAGAAGACTTGCACCGAACATAACCGGAATCGCAAGTACGAAAGTAAATTCAGCAGCAACGGTTCTGGAGACTCCAAGGATCAAAGCACCGACAATTGTTGCACCGGATCTGGATGTTCCAGGGAAGATTGCAGCAATCAGCTGGAAAAGTCCGATCAAAAATGCAGTCTTATAAGTAAGCTCGTCCATACTGTTGATCTTCGCAGGTTTGCCCTTGTGATTATTCTCAACAATGATAAAGGCGATACCGAAGACAATCAGAGCAATCGCAACGCAAGGGTAATTGTAAAACCATTTCTCAAACAGATCATTGAACGGCATTCCAATCACAATTGCAGGGATACATGCAACAAGGACTTTCACCCAGAGGATAATGATATCCATCTTCACATAACTTAAAATTCCATTTCCGGATTTCTTTCTTCTATGTGCATGTTTTGCCTGACGGCGTCTGACCGTGTGACTTCCTTCCGGTGCACCAAACGGGAAGATCTGGTTCCAGAATAAGATGACAACGGCAAGAATCGCGCCTAACTGGATCACAACTTCGAACATGCTGTAGAATTCTTCAGAAACATCTAATTTCACAAACTGATTCAAAAGGATCAGATGTCCGGTGCTGCTGATCGGCAGCCATTCTGTGATTCCTTCCACAATTCCAAAGAGGAAGGATTTTAAAAATTCAATCATTTTTAATTTATACTCCTTTTTATTGATGGATTGCAGCTATACTAAGAGATTCTAGCACCAAATGCAATCATTTTTGTGCAGCTACACTTATGCTCTAAAGTGACTCACGGTTTCTTATTATAAAACGTTGGCAAAAGATGTGCAAGAAATAGAAAGTATTTAAATTGTTAAATCGTCGATTTAAGAAATTCCTAATATTTTTCCAATCTATCTCTTAAAAACCATCAAGTATCATGTATACTATAGTTAGAACTTGATCATGTGATAATTATGTTGCTGCGCTGTTATCGGTGTCAGCAATTATCGAGGGGTATGTAAAATGTATAAAATATTAGTATGTGATGACGATAGAGAAATCGTAGAAGCAATCGAAATTTATCTTTCTCAGGAGGGATATCAGATTTTAAAAGCATATGACGGAATCGAAGCACTGGAGATTTTGGAGAAAGAGGAAGTGAATCTTCTGATTATCGATGTCATGATGCCAAGACTTGACGGAATCCGTGCAACATTGAAGATCCGCGAGAAGAACAGTCTGCCAATCATTATCTTGTCTGCGAAGTCAGAAGATACCGATAAGATTCTTGGACTCAATATCGGTGCGGATGATTATGTAACAAAGCCGTTCAATCCGCTGGAACTTGTGGCACGAGTGAAATCACAGCTGAGACGATTTAACGAGCTTGGCGGAACAGCACAGGAGCCAAAAGAGACGATTTATAAGGTTGGTGGCCTTCAGATCAATGATGATCTCAAGCAGGTAACAGTAGACGGAGAATTTGTGAAACTGACACCGATTGAATACAATATCCTTTTGCTTCTGATGAAGAATCAGGGAAAAGTATTTTCAATCAATCAGATTTATGAATCCATCTGGAATGAAGAGGCAATTGGTGCGGATAACACAGTTGCAGTTCACATTCGTCATATCAGAGAAAAAATAGAGATCAATCCGAAAGATCCACGTTACCTGAAAGTAGTCTGGGGTGTCGGATATAAAATCGAAAAAGCATAGTGCGAACAGTAACAAAAGCACATGCAAAAATAGATAGAAAAAGCATGTAAGAAAACATATAAAAATGCATAAGAAGGCATATAAGAAAGGGTTAACAATGAAGAAATGGTACAGGAAGACCGTAACAAGGACAATCGTTCTTGTTGTGGCGATTCTTAGCGGAGCATTGCTTGTGACAAATTTGCTTTCTCTCCTGACACTGGCGGGAGGAATGAGTTTGTCACAGATTCAAAAGATGAATACACAGTCTTTTGAAGAATCCGAAGAATTCAGCAAGATGGTCGAAAGTTACATGTACGATGTACAGGAGAAGCTTTATCTGCAGAATCTTTTTGAAAGTGACGGCGCCTACAATCCCAAAAAACTGGTGGATGTAATGGAACTGTCAAAGAAGGGCAAGATTTCAGAAACAAATTTGTCAGGTGTCACGTACACCATGGAAGAACTGGTGAACTGGGGCGAGACTTACAGTGGGACAGATAATGACAATCTTTACAAACAGAATGGCGTGATCGTCTGCCAGAAACCGGACGGAAATTATTATTACTATTATATGAATGATTTCTTTTCTCTTGTAAATGCAGGAAAACTTCAGTTTCAGATGGGCGAGCAAGACAGAGATCAGTTTCTGGCAGGATTGCAGGCGGGCGAATTTACGACTTCCGGCTATTATACATTTCAGATTACAGATGAAAACGGTGAGCTGCTTTATACAGACTGCTGGAACTTTGGTCAGTCGATGATTGAAAAATATGCACCGGTCGGAGCGGATAATCTACTCCAGGTTGTAAATAATAATCCGCAGTTAAATGGAAGACTGACATTGGTTTATGATAATATTGCCACAGCATTGCAGACAATCTATGAAGACTGGCAGGATTATGAAGGTGGTTGGAATTATCTGGAAGAAGGGAATACCAATTTTACCTATCTGTATGCAGATGAATCGACAAAGAAGGTTACTACAAATAAAGCAGAATATGCAAATTATGCAGATGTAAAGAAAAGCATAGAAGACATGATAGAATCAGCGTCAAAGAACTCTGTGAAATATATGGTAATCTATCCTGAATTGAAAGATTTTAAGACGAATATGAACGTTTCTTATTCGGATCAATGGCTCAATACACGTTCTTATGGTTACTATTCCGGCGGAACAAAGTGGAAAGATGTTTTTGCAGTTGCGGTTGATACAAAATATCCGATTCAGGACCAGTTCTATCAGACCAGTATTGATTATCAGAATAATATTCCACATATGAAAGCAGCATTGCATTTTATGATTTTCAGTGGAGTACTCTTTTTGGTCACAGTAGTGTGGTTGACATTGGGGGCAGGGAGAAAACCGCAGGATGAAGAACTGCATTTGTTAAAGTTCGATTCCTGGAAGACAGAGATTGCTGCTGCAGTTGTTATTTTTGTCTGGGTGATTGGAAGTTATTTCTTTTTTGTAGCAGGAATAGATGGAATTCATATCTTATTTGATGGGATTACAGGGGTATGTAGTTCATACGGTGCTGTGGAAAGTGATACATTTGTTCCATCATCCTATGTTCCGAATGTATATATGCAGACTTTAAGTCTCGGAGAATCAGTAGGTGCGTTTGCATATGGAGCATTTACATTTACCTGCTTCTTTGCCGGCTATCTTAGTCTAGTAAGAAGAATTAAGGCAAAGAGTCTGTGGGAGAACAGTCTGCTTCGAAGCTTCGGTATATTTATCGGGAAAATATTACGAGACATGAAGCTTACAAAGAAAACAGCAGGACTTTTGATTCTTTATTTCCTGTTTCAGCTTTTCGTGCTCTGGGGTGGAGATTTCTTCCTGGTGATTCTGCTGCTGATTGCTGATGCAGTGCTATTCTATTACATGGTTGCAAATGTGATGGAGAAGAATCGATTGAGAAAAGGAATTCAGGAGATCGCTGCCGGAAATATGAGTTATCAGATTCCAATCGACGGACTGCATGGGGAGAACAAGAAACTTGCATTGATGATCAACGGGATCGGAACCGGACTTAACAAAGCAGTTGCCGAGGCAATGAAAAACGAACGTCTTAAGACAGATTTGATCACAAATGTTTCTCATGATATTAAGACACCACTGACTTCTATTTTGAACTATGTCGGCATCTTAAGACAAACAGATCCGGCGGATCCGAAAGTTCAGGATTATCTGAATATTCTGGAAGAGAAAGCACAGAGACTGAAGACATTGACAGAAGATGTAGTAGAAGCATCGAAAGTCAGCAGCGGGAATATTTCCCTGGAATATATGGATCTTGATCTGTCAGAAATGATCCAGCAGACGCAGGGTGAACTCGAAGAAAAATTCGAGGCGAGAAATCTGGCAATCGTCACAGATCTTCCGACAGAACCGGCTGTTGTGCATGTCGATGGAAGAAGAATGTGGCGTGTTCTGGAAAATATTTACGGAAATGCAGCCAAGTACGCAATGCCTGGAACCAGAGTTTACGCGACTCTGAAAACAGATGATACAAAGGTAAGATTTTCATTGAAAAATGTTTCCGAGCATCAGTTGAATATTCAGGCTGACGAACTGACAGAACGTTTTATCCGCGGAGATATTTCCAGAAGTACGGAGGGAAGTGGATTAGGACTTTCTATAGCGAAGAGCCTTACAACAATGCAGGGAGGTACATTTGATCTGTATCTGGACGGAGATTTGTTCCGGGTAGATATTACATTTCCAAGAGTGAAAGCAAAAGGAAATGCTGCCGGGGTAACAGAGGAATTAGCAGAGAAATCATCAAGCGGTGTATCTTGACATTCTATTCGCGTTATGCTACCCTTTTTAAGGAATGAAAAGCAGTGATAAGCGAAACGCGATGAGGAAGAGAGTAGTCTGTAACAGATTCTACAGAAAAGTCCTGAAGGCTGTCAGGCCGGATGTTGAGAGGGATGGATGGAAGACAGATGAAGATGGCTTCTGAGCAGCGCAGATGAGCCTGAACAGAGTGAGCAAGTGAGTTGTTTAAGCAGCAATCTTGAATAAAAAGATCCGGGTTAGTCTGTGAAGGGATTCGCCCTTTATAGCGAAGAGTATCAACAGTGAGAAATGCCGTAGTATTCAAAGTGGTTTTGATTAACAAAGCAGTTTTTACTAACGAAAGTGCAGATACTCATAGAGGTTTCTTTCCGCGAGGAAGGAACGAAGAGAAGTGGTAACACGGAAGTAGGATTCGTCTTCTCAGGGATGCAAGTCCCTGGGAGGGCGTTTTTTAATATATTAGGTTCTTTCCTAATATATTAAAAACGCTCCGCTAGGGATATGCGCTGCGGCGTACAAAGTAGGTGTCGCAAGCGACCGCCGCAAGTGCAAGAATGTGCCTTGGCACATTCTTTTTTCGCGAAAGATCCAGCAGAAAGTCGTAATAGTAGTCACTGGAATTTGAGAAAAGAATCCCACATTGTGGGAAAAGGAGGCAGACAAATGTCAGAAAAACCAAAATATTATATAACAACAGCGATCGCCTATACATCAGGTAAACCGCATATCGGAAACACATACGAGGTCGTGCTTGCAGATGCAATCGCACGTTACAAGAGAAGCCAGGGATATGATGTATTCTTCCAGACAGGAACAGATGAGCACGGACAGAAGATCGAGCTCAAAGCCGAGGAGGCTGGAATCACACCAAAGGAATTCGTAGATAATGTATCAACAGAAATCAAAAGAATCTGGGATCTGATGGATACATCTTATGACAAATTCATCCGTACAACAGATGAAGATCATGAGAAACAGGTTAAGAAGATTTTCAAGAAACTTTACGACAAGGGAGATATTTACAAGGGACATTATGAAGGAATGTACTGTACACCATGTGAGTCTTTCTTCACAGAGTCTCAGCTTGTAGATGGAAAATGTCCTGACTGTGGACGCCCGGTTCAGCCTGCAAAAGAAGAGGCATATTTCTTCAAAATGAGCAAATATGCAGATCGTCTGATCGAGCATATCAATACACACCCGGAGTTCATTCAGCCGGTTGCCCGTAAGAACGAGATGATGAACAACTTCCTTCTTCCGGGACTTCAGGATCTGTGTGTATCCAGAACATCCTTCAAGTGGGGAATTCCGGTAGATTTCGATCCAAAGCACGTTGTATATGTATGGCTTGATGCTCTTACAAACTATATCACAGGAATTGGATATGATGCAGACGGAAACAGTACAGAGCAGTTCAACAAGCTGTGGCCGGCAGACCTTCATCTGATCGGAAAAGATATCATCCGTTTCCATACAATTTACTGGCCAATCTTCCTTATGGCACTTGATCTTCCACTTCCGAAACAGGTGTTTGGACATCCGTGGCTGCTTCAGGGAGACGGTAAGATGAGTAAGTCTAAAGGAAATGTTCTCTATGCAGATGAACTCGTTGATTTCTTTGGCGTAGATGCAGTTCGTTACTTTGTACTGCATGAAATGCCATTCGAGAATGACGGTGTTATTTCCTGGGAGCTGATGGTAGAGCGTTTGAACTCTGATCTTGCAAATACACTTGGAAACCTTGTAAACAGAACTGTTTCTATGACAAACAAATACTTCGGCGGAACAGTAGAAGATAAGGGTGTTGTAGAAGATGTAGATGCAGAACTGAAAGCAGTTGTAGAGAATGCTTCTAAAGCAGTTGATGCTAAGATGGCAGACCTCCGCGTTGCCGATGCGATTACAGAAATCTTCAATCTGTTCAAACGCTGCAATAAATATATTGATGAGACAACTCCTTGGGTACTCGGAAAAGATGAATCCAAGAAGGATCGCCTTTCTACAGTACTTTGGAATCTGATCCAGAGCATTTCTGAAGGTGCAAGACTTCTTGAATCCTTTATGCCTTCTACAAGTAAGAAGATCCTTGAGCAGCTTGGTAACGGACATGTAACAGAGAAACCGGAGATCCTGTTCCAGCGAATGGATCTCGAAGAGGTTATGAAGAAAGTTGAAGAACTTCATCCGAAGGTAGAAGAAAAGAAAGAGGAAGAAGCTGTTATCGACATTGAGCCGAAAGATGAGATCACATTTGAGCAGTTCGGAGCAATGCAGTTCCAGGTTGGAGAGATCATTGCATGTGAGGCTGTAAAGAAATCCAAAAAGCTTCTCTGCTCTCAGGTAAAAGTTGGAAGCCAGGTAAAACAGATCGTATCCGGAATCAAAGCACATTACACACCGGAAGAAATGGTTGGTAAGAAAGTTATGGTTCTTGTAAACCTGAAACCTGCGAAGCTGGCAGGCGTACTTTCAGAGGGAATGCTGCTTTGTGCAGAAGATGCAGAAGGTAACCTTGCACTGATGACACCGGAAAAAGAAATGCCGGCTGGAGCAGAAATCTGTTAATCAAAATGTTTGAAAATTCAGACAATTACAACCGAAATAGATAATAAATAAAAAATATAAAAAAATCAAATGAATATATTGACAAATTAGACGCCGAATGTTATTATATAACCATCAAAGAGAGAAAGAAATCTCCCAAAGATATTTAACTAAGAAGGCAAAAGTAACAGATGCCTGATTAGATTAAAAATACAAGTTCAACAGGAGGTCAGTCCCATGGACAGTATAGTTTCAGATTTTTATCAATATGTCAGTGGTATGATGAGTGAAGGTTCCTGTGAAGAAAGAGACCTTTGCCAAGCGTAAAAGTCCAGTAGAAAGAAAAGAAGATCAAAGATCGGAGAGTACGGAAACTGGAAGCAAAGAGAAAAAGATGAATCACTCATAGATGTATTGAATAAAAATACCGCATATAACATAGAATGAAAAATGTGTAAAGAAACATTGAAAGGATATGTTATAATCTCAGATTTGTTATAAAAGCAGGAATGACTTGACAGAAGATTTAATACATAAAGTATTGAATGGATATGAAAATCATTCAGGTGATAAAATAACAGACGACAAAGGTCTCACAGGAACGTAGAATCGCGAATAATCTCCGATACAAAATATAAAATTATAATAATAATACAATTAAATAACACTAAAAATGCACTTTCAAAAGGAATTGAAGGTGCATTTTTTTGACATTACAGACCTCATATGGTAGAATAATGAAAGAGTATCGGCTAGTGCCTAATGGACACATTCAGACCAAAACTAATATTTCAATGACAATGAGGTGAGTACAGTGGATAAGTATGAATATAAGTTAAAGACAGAAGAGATGCTGGAACTTATGGAAGATGGAGAATACAGAAAAGCAGCGGCAGCAGCAGATCTGATTGACTGGAAGCGTGTCCGTAACGCAGGGATGCTGATGAATGTCAGTGATATTTATGAAAAAACAAAAGAGTATCAGAAGAGCTATGATGTGATGAATCTTGCATATCGCCGTTCTGAAGGAAGCCGCAAGGTGATCTATAAGTTATGTTCTCTTGCAATTAAGACAAAGAATATAGATGAAGCAATCGACTATTATGACGAATTTATCCAGATTGCACCGAAAGATCCGAACAGGCATATCCTTAGATATCAGATCTTAAGAGCGCAGAGAGCACCGATCGAACAGCAGATTGAGGCTCTGGAGGAATTTAAGAAGGCAGAATATATTGAAGAGTGGGCTTATGAACTGGCGAAGCTTTATCGCGAAGCAGGTATGATGACAGAATGTCTGGAAGAATGTGATGATCTGATCCTCTGGTTCAGCGAGGGTAAGTATGTTTATAAGGCAATGGAACTGAAGATGCAGTATAAGCCATTGTCACCATCGCAGCAGCAGAAATATGATCACAGATATGAGAAGCTTTCCTCAGAGACAGAAGAAATACCGGATCTGACTTCTTATTTAGGAGAAGACGAGGAAAAAGATTCTGCGTCAGAAGGAGCTGAAGCACTTGGAGATACAAGATCAATCGGGCTGACAGAACAGCCGGTGATGGAGAACGACAGTACTTCCGATGTGATTGACACGGATGCGGTTACTTTGGAAGCGGCAGAAGAGACGGATGCCGAAGTAGAAAATCCGGAAGAAGCAGGAGTAGAAACAGCAGAAGTTATAGAAGCTTCCGAGGATGAGTCAGAAGTTCAGCCGGCAACGGTAGAGACAAGTGGAGATAAGAGAACACTTAGCAAAGATACTGCTTCCATACCGATTGTCGGTAAGAATCCGGTAAAACCAGTCAAGAAGAAACTTGGAGATACGATGCGGTTAGATGAAGCTCTGCAGCAATTACTCAATCCGAAACCGGAAGTTCAGGCAGAACCGGGAGAAGAAGTCGAACCGGATATGACAGATCTGGAAGAGGATATTGCAGCAATTGAGGATGTAGAAGATCTTGAGATCGTGAATCAACTGACAGAAGAGAAGAAAGCTGAGGAAGCCAATAAAGAACGAGTAGTTCCATCAGGGATGAAAGAACTGATACCGGAACCGGAGACAGAAGAAGAGCTTATAGAACAGGCAGTGGAGGAGACTTCAGAAGATGTCCCAGAAGATGCAGTTACTATAGAAGCAGGAGAAGCAGAACCGGAAGAGGAAGAAATCCTTGAAGCAGGAGAAGCAGAACCGGAAGAGGAAGAAATCCTTGAAGCAGGGGAAGCAGAACCGGAAGAGGAAGAAATTCTTGAAGCAGGGGAAGCAGAACCGGAAGAGGAAGAAATTCTTGAAATAGATGCAGCTGAGTCAGAAGATCTGACAGATGAATCAGAAGATTTGTCTGAGGTGGAGGAACTGATCTCAGAAACTGAAGTTGTCAATGATGAAGATGATTCAGAAGGAGCAGCAGTAAGAGAGACTATGGACAATAAAAATAATGAAGAACCAATTTTATCACCAGAGATACAGAAACTGATTGATGAGATTGAAGGTGTTATTCCGGAAGAGGAAGAAGTAGATGCAACAGTAAGTTCAGAAGAAGTTCTTGAGGTAGAAGAAGAACCACATGAAAATATGGGAGAGCTTGCGGATGATCTCAGACTCGGTGAGGATGAGTACGAAGATTATGATGCGTATGACTGGGATGATGCAGAAGAGTTTGACGAAGACGATATTTTAGATGATTATGAAGAGTCTGATGACGATTTGTTGGATGATTATGAAGAGTCTGATGACGATCTGCCGGATGATTATGAAGACGCTGATGATGATCTGTTCGGTGAGGAAGAAGGATATGATGATCTGGATGCCTATGGTTATGAAGAAGACGATGAGGATGATGAAGTAATTAATCCAAGAGATCTTTTCACAGCAGAAGATAAGATTTCAGATGATGATCTTCTTGGTCTGAATTCTTATGAAGAAGTGCCAAATTTTGAAGATGAATTCAGCGTGAATCTAGCGCATAGTGAGGAACCGGATGACAGAGAGATTCCGGATGAAGATGACGGAATTGATATCATGTCTGCGACGACACCATTGAGCCGTAAAGAGACTGCAAAATTGATCGCAACAGGTAAGACATCACCATTGCCATTAGATGAGATTGCAGATGCAATGTCTGATACAGGATTTATCGTGCATGGTCGTTATGATCTTGAAACACAGAGCGGAATTGGTACAAGAGCAGGACTTACAGAGGAACAGAAGAAACTCTTCTCTTATTTCGTACCTGTACGTGGTATGAGTGAGCAGCTGGTAGATGTACTTGAGCAGGATAAGAACTGTACAAACCGCAAAGGAACTTCCAGAACAGGAAACCTTCTGATTATTGGAAATAAAGGAAATGGAAAGACAGTCCTTGCTGTTGATGTTGTAAAGGCAATTCAGAAGCAGCGTGACATCCGTCAGGGCAAGGTTGCGATTGTAACAGGAGAGTCACTGAATAAGAAGAGAATCGGAGACATTTTCCGTAAACTGTACGGCGGTGCACTGATCATTGAAAAAGCCGGACAGATGAACGAAAAAACACTCGCCAAGCTGAACAAAGCAATGGAGCAGGATACAGGAGAACTTTTAGTAGTTCTTGAAGAGCAGAGAAAACCACTGGACAGACTTCTTTCTTCCAACAGAGAATTCAGAAGAAAATTTACTTCCAGACTTGAAGTGCCGATCTTTATTAATGATGAGCTTGTAACATTTGGACAGACTTATGCTCAGGAGAATGGTTACAGAATCGATGAGATGGGAATTCTTGCACTGTACAGTAAGATTGATTCTTTACAGAGAGAAGATCATGCAGTAACAGTAGCAGAAGTGAAAGAAGTGATGGATGATGCGATTGCTCATTCACAGAAAGCTTCTGCAAAGAAACTTGTGAAGAGAGTATTTGGAAAGAATACAGATTCTTCCGACAGAATTCTGCTTTCAGAGAAAGATTTCAACATTTAATGACATATATTTGTTAAGAATTAATAGACAGTCAGTAAAACGACTGTCTATTTTTGTGCAATAATACATTTTCTCTTTCTTTTTTATACAGTATCAAGTATAATAAAACTATAGTGTTCAAGGGGAGAATGAAACTTTGTTACCAATTGAAAGATTCGGTAATGTGCCTTGATCTATAAGAAATTGTATGGTTTTTAAATCATTACAATCAGGAATATATTTGAGCAGTGAGGTGGCTTTATGGTTAAGAAAAACAGCACGAAGACGAAAGTGCAGCCTTATGAGATCGGAGAACTTGACCATTATCTTTTTGGGCAGGGAAATCATTATGAGATTTATAAAAAGATGGGTGCCCATGAGGTGACAAAGAACGGAAAAAGAGGAGTATATTTTGCGGTATGGGCTCCTCATGCAGTAAACGTTTCTGTAATCGGAGAGTTTAATGACTGGGATGAGACGAAAGATAAGATGAAGAGAGGAGAGCCTCTCGGAATATACACATGCTTCGTTCCGGAGGCGAAGAAAGGGGATTTGTATAAGTTCTGTATAGAGACACAGTCGGGTGAGAAGATATATAAAGCAGATCCATTTGCTAATTATGCAGAGCTCCGACCGGGAACAGCATCCAGAATTACAGATATTTCTAATCTGAACTGGTCAGACAGTAAGTGGATGACAGCTCGTGAGAAGTGGGATAACAAAGAAGAACCAGTGTCTATTTACGAAGTGCATATGGGTTCCTGGATGAGACATCCTGGAAGAGAAGATGAAGGATTCTATACATATCGTGAGTTTGCAGAAGCAATTACAAAGTATGTAAAAGAGATGGGATATACTCATGTTGAGTTGATGGGAATCGCAGAGCATCCGTTTGACGGTTCCTGGGGATATCAGGTGACTGGATATTATGCACCAACTTCACGCTATGGAACACCGGAAGATTTTGCATATATGGTAAATTATCTTCATAAGAATAATATCGGCGTTATTCTTGACTGGGTACCGGCGCATTTCCCGAAAGATGCACATGGTCTGGCAGATTTTGACGGAACACCGACATTCGAATATCCAGATCCGAGAAAAGGTGAGCATCCTGATTGGGGAACGAAGGTTTTCAATTATGAAAAACCGGAAGTTTCCAACTTCCTTCTGGCGAATGCATTGTTCTGGGTTGAACATTATCATGTAGACGGACTTCGTGTAGATGCAGTGGCATCTATGCTGTATTTGGACTACGGAAGAGAAGATGGACAGTGGATTCCGAATAAATTTGGTGGAAATGAGAATCTTGAGGTGATTGCATTCTTTAAACATCTGAATTCTGTAGTTTGCGGAAGAAATAAAGGCGTTATGATGATCGCAGAAGAGTCCACAGCATGGCCGAAGGTGACAGGATCTCCTGAGGATGACGGACTTGGATTTACTTTGAAGTGGAATATGGGATGGATGCATGACTTTACAGAATACATGAAACTGGATCCTTATTTCAGAAAGAATGCACATCACATGATGACATTTTCTATGGAATATGCATATTCAGAGAACTATATTCTTGTACTTTCTCATGATGAGGTTGTTCATCTGAAATGCTCCATGTTGAATAAGATGCCGGGAGAAGGATGGGATAAGTTCCGCAACTTGAAGGTGGCATATGCATTTATGATGGGACATCCTGGAAAGAAGCTTCTCTTTATGGGACAGGAGTTCGCACAGCTTCGTGAGTGGAGTGAAGAGAGAGAACTGGATTGGTTCCTTCTTGCAGAAGAACCGCATCAGCAGATTCAGAACTGGTATAAAGATTTGCTTCATCTTTATAAGAAGAATAAGGCATTGTATGAGTTGGATAATGATCCGAAGGGATTTGACTGGATCAATAAGGATGATATCTTCCGGAGTATTTTCAGTTTCACAAGACATTCAAAAGATGGTAAGAAAAATCTGCTCTTTGTATGCAATTTTACACCGGTAGACAGACCGGATTACCGTGTTGGTGTTCCGAGAAGAAAGCAGTTTAAGCTTGTTCTTAACAGTGATGAGACAAAATACGGCGGATCAGGAGAAGAACGCCCATTGGTTTACAAACCAGAGAAGCAGGAATGTGATGGTCAGAAATATTCCTTTGCATATCCTCTTCCGGGATATGGTGTGGCAGTATTTGAGTATTAAGTTGTATAGTATAATGTTTTCCACGAATAGATGGAACAGGAATTAGACATACATTAATTTGCCCCTGCATAGATTGTAAAAAACAAACTATGCAGGGGCTTTTCTATGAGAGAATATATTGAGGAGCGTGCAGTAGAAATTGCAAATTATATTATAGAAAATAATGCGACAGTGAGACAGACAGCGAAACAGTTTCGGATTAGTAAGAGTACGGTGCATATGGAAGTGACAAAATAGAACGACGAATGGACAAAATGATATGGGCAATTAAATGAAAGAAATTTGGAATGAGTAACAACACAATCTGTGTACCTTTTTTGCCCCATCAGAGCCATTAAGATAAAGTTAGTAAAAATTTGTAGTGGAGGAATGATACGTGGGGGATAATACAAAAGGTGAGCAGGACAATCTTTGTATAGCACTTATAAATCCCAGATTATGTAAAAAGTTAAGTATAAAGGTTGCAATAGAGCAGCATGATACAGAGACAACAATACCATATCTATATGTATTCTTAGATAATACATGGAATCTGAAGAATTGTGCATTCATTCGATTGGATAAATCGGAGTATGTTCCGGAAAAGAATTCTATAAGATTGTCAACAAAGCAAAAGGAAGAGTTGATTCATATACTGTCGAGTGAAAGTAAATACCATTGGATTACATCAATTGTTGATAAAAATAATATTAAAATAGCAACAGGATATGAAGTGGCTGTTCAGGTATGGACAGATACTTATGATGAAAATAATAAAATTCAATACGATAAAAATGGATTTCCTGTTATGCCAGATTATGCAATGTTATAGATTTTTTATGTCCCATTGAAATCTGTGAAGTGTAGGCATACAATGATACTATATGAACTGCACAGAACGGGGAGCAAAAAGTATGAGTGATATACATCCAAAAAAATTGTTGATTTTGTATATTTTAGATATCTTGCAGAAATATACGGATGAAGAACACACGCTGAGCCAGAAAGAAATACGGGATATCTTGAAAAAAGAGTATGAGATGCCGGTTGACCGGAAAGCTGTAAAGAGAAATCTCTTAAATCTTATTGAATATGGCAGTGATATTGAATATAGAGAAGTACCTAGGAAAGAAATATTCAGAAAAAAAGATTCCGCATCAGATGAAGATACCAAAGATTTTGCGGATAAAGAGAGTTCGGAAGACAATCTGTTATGGACGGATTTTTACCTGAAGCAGAAATTTACGAATGAAGAACTGAGATTATTAATAGACAGTCTGTTGTTTTCAAAACATATACCGTATAGTCAGGCAAAAGATTTGATTACAAAATTAGAATCGTTATCTAATATATACTTTAAATCACGTTCGCAGTATATTTACCCGTTGCCGGTTGACCGGACGGACAATAGGCAAGTGTTTTACAATATTGGCATATTGGATGAGGCGATTCGCAAAAAGAAGAAAGTATCATTTGAATATGTGGAATATCATACGGATAAGAAAATGCATTTGAAAAAGCGAAAAGACGGAAGTGTGCGGGAATATATAGTTACACCATATCAAATGGCTGCACAGGAGGGAAAGTATTATCTGATCTGCAATTATAATAAATATGATGATATTTCGAATTACCGCATAGACAGAATTCGAAATATACAGATTCTTGAGGAAAAGGGAAAGCCATTTGAAACCTTGAAATGGTCCGGACATCAGCCAATGAATCTGAATGAATATATGAAAGAACATGTGTATATGTATTCCAGTGAAAATGCATTTGTCAAATTTCGAATTATAAAAGCGATGATTTCAGATATGATCGATCTATTTGGAAAAGATATGACTTTTTCGGAAGAAACGGATACACATGTGTCGGTAAGCGTGCATGTAAATGAGCGTGCAGCGGAACAGTTCGCGAAAAATTATGCGCCGGATGTGGTGATATTGCAGCCGAAGAGATTAAGAGATAAATTACGGGATGATTTGAAAAAATCATGGGAAGCGTATGAAGATTAAAAGCGAGGCATAAGAGATGAAGAATCATTTTTCAAAGTCGAAATATTGCAGGTTGTGGCAATGTCCGAAGATACTGTGGATGGATAAATACAAGCTGGAAGAGAAAGTAGAAGATGCCGCAGATGATTCCCGAATGGAAGCAGGAACAGAAGTAGGGAAGCTGGCCAGAGAATTATTTGGAAAGTCGGTAGATGTAACAGAGACTGTTAATGGTCAATTGGATTTACCGGCAATGATAGACCGGACACAAGTAGAAATAGAATATGAGGCATCCATCATATGTGAAGCATCATTTTCTTATCAAGGGTGTTATTGTGCGGTAGATATTTTGAAAAGAGAAAATGATGGGTGGGCAATTTATGAGGTAAAAAGTTCGACAGTAAATGAGAAAAATATGAAAGCGGTATACGTGGCAGATGTTGCTTATCAGAAGTATGTACTGGAACATTGTGGGGTGCGGATTACAGGAACATACATCGTTTCCATTAATAGCAATTATGTATATGAAGGAAAATTGGATTTAAACAGATTGTTCCAGATTACAGATGTGTCTGAATTTGTGAAAGATGCGATTGGAGAAGTAGAGAATAATTTATTAAAAGAAGATGCATTGTTGGAAACAGAGGATGAGCCGGAACGAGAACTCGGATTATATTGTAAAGATCCATATGGATGTCCGTATTGGAAATATTGTGCAAAAGATTTGCCCGAACCGTCCGTATTTGATTTGTATCGGATGCCATTGAAAAAGAAATTGGAGTATTATTGGGAAGGAATTTCTGATTATAGACAATTAAAATCCTGCGGAAAGATTACGAATGCGAAGCAATTAAGGCAGATAGAATTTGCATTAGAAGATAAGGGTACATATGTAAATATTGATGGAATCCGAGAATTTTTAAGTACATTGTCGTATCCGTTGTACTTTCTGGATTTTGAGACCATGCAGCCGGTGATACCGTTATTTCCGGGAACCAAGCCGTATCAGCAGATACCGTTCCAGTATTCTTTACATTATATAGAGTCTGCCGGTGCACCATTATTACATAAAGAATTTCTTGCAGAATCAGGAGAAAATCCATTACGGGCAATTGCGGAAGCCTTGTGCAGGGATATTCCGATGAATGTATGTGTAACGGCATACAATAAATCGTTTGAGTGTAGCAGAATTAAGGAACTGGCGGGATTGTTCCCGGATTTATCCGAACATTTATTGAATATCAGAGAGAATATCAAAGATTTACTGGATCCATTTCAGGCAGGCCATTATTATAATCGGGCGATGAGAGGATCATTTTCAATTAAAAGTGTCCTGCCGGCGATATTTCCGGATGATCCGGAATTGAATTATCATAATCTGGAAGGTGTGCATAATGGATCAGAGGCAATGACGATATTTCCGAGAATAAAGGATATGCCTGCGGAGGAACAGAAGAAGGCAAGACATAATTTATTGAAGTACTGTGAGCTGGATACCTATGCGATGGTGAAAGTGTGGGGAGAACTTGTGAGAGTTGCGGAAGGAGATATGGGAGATGGAGAAAACTAAAGAAGAAATAAAAGAAGAGATTGGAAAAGATATAGAAAATTCGGTAGATGATTTTATTAGGACAATAAAGAAAGAACCGTTTAAAAGCATAAAAAAAGATAAGGTAGAATGGAAAGAAGATACTATCTATACAAAGGCCTTATATCAAGGATATTTAGACGCTTGTAGAACATTTAAATGGGAAAAAGACGGTGAAGATAACAAAAAATATATCCGTAAAATATTTAAAGAAAAAGAGATAGTAAAATACATGAAGGATTATCTTAATGAGGGCGAGAAAGAAAATTTTGATGAAATTCATAAAAAATTATGCGACCATTTAAAAGAATGTGAAAGGACAAATATGACATATGGTCAAGCACAAAAAATTATAAATATGGCGTTTAAGTATTTGTATTGTTGCAAACATGATTCAAAAATGGAAGAAAGATTCAAGACTTGCCATATGCCGTTAGATAGTTTTAGCTTGGAATGGTTCAAAAGAAAGTTTAAGGAGAAAATTTTTTCAAATCCTGATAGTTATTCTGAAAATAATAAGGAGTTGCCGGAAAGTTTATTTACAAAAAAAGGTGAAAAGAAACTGAAAGCGGAGTCAATAGGTTCGTGGAGTTCTATGCAAACATGGGAAGAGGATTGTAAAAAACAAGAATATCCATACGAATTTTATGCTCATGTTATAAAGCAATATTGTAAGGAGAATTCAATTACACCATTACAATTGGATTTTATTGTTTGGTCTAAAATGCAGAAAATTATGGCTGCAGAGGCATTTATAAAGACTTTTAAAGACGATGATGAAGAGAATAAAGAAGCTATAAATTCAGAAGAATTAGAGCCATATGATATACTTAACTTGAAAACGACGTTAGAAAATAGATTGAGTGAAATCAGACCTTTAATATGCAAATGATTTACTTATAGAATGATGTCGGGGGCAAAAGATGCCATACGAATTGTTCCGTACTTCGTACTCCCACAATTTTACCCAATATTCGCATATCGTGAAGCTGACGCTCCACTTTTATGCTCATATCGGGGCGGGTCATTAAGCCATAAAACCACTCCTATGCAAGCACATCGTGGTTTCAGGCTTTTGACCCTGGCATCATAGAATATACAAAGTAAAAAACAGTGTTTCGGCACTGTTTTTTTATGCTCAGAAGTAATGAACCATTTTTACCCCATGTAATCATATATCCTATTATTTATCAAGAACAGATAGGAGTGAAACAAGTTGAAAATATCCATTTATTCAAGAAAATCAATAGAAAAATTATTGGAAAAAGATTTCCCAGAAAATGTAGCAGTAATCAGTTTCTATGATCCGCCAGGAAAATTCCGTGATGCGGAATACAGGACAGTAGACTATTCAGCAAAAACGAATTGTGTATTCCAGGTAGCATTGCATGACATTGATCTGGCAGTACTGCCGAAATATCATTTAACTTACGAGACATATTTTCCAGAAGCAGAAGCTCTTGCAGAATTTATCTTTACTGCGAAAAAGGAAGGAAAAGATATTATCTGTCAATGTGAATATGGCGAAAGCAGGAGTTCGGGATGTGCGGCGGCTATCCATGAATATTTCTATAAAGACGGTATCAATATATTTGCAGATTACAGATATTATCCGAATCAGATGGTGTACCACAAAGTGTATGATGCTCTTAAAAAATATGGTATTGGAAATGATGCAATAAGAAAAAGAGGTGAATAGATTTATATGACGATAGAATTAAAACGAGAGATTTTAGGCTTAATTGAATCACTGGAATTACATGCATATCTAATGGAACATACAGAGCGACTGAAGTTGAGAGACTATGTGTCAATTATTGCCGGAGCACCAGTCGGTTTAAAAAGAAAACAGGGATTATTGTATAAGTTGAGAGCAACATCAGACATAAAACAACAGGATATGGATTATCTGAAATTATGCTGTGAGTGTATAGATCAGGCATTGCAATATTTAACTATGGAAAGTGAAACGATTTTTCTTATACAATTGATGGGGTATGATGATGATAATAAAAGTGATATTATGGATGGCCCATATATTATGACATCTCTTGAAGATATGAAAAAGGCAGTACAGGAATATTACTGGAATGATCCGGATTCTACATGGGATACTTTATATTGGCGGGTTGAATTATATCTTGATGGCATGAATGAAATCAAGAAAAACGAATTTTTATCACCGATGTACACATATATTATGGATAAAGATGGAGAGATTCAATATTTTATTCATGAAAAGCCATCGTTAAATTATTTGAAAGGATCATTAGGGAGTATGGTAGAGAGCCAGTTTTATTCCGGATGTTCCGATTTAAACTTGCCAGTTTCATATCAGCCGGGTGACGTCCTGTTTATAGATTGCAGACCATATGCACCGGATGTTTTTTGTCGGCTCAAAGAAGTAGGGGATGATTGTTGTGGAATACAATGTGAATATGTGAATCCGGAAGGAGAGATTGAAACAGGTGCGTTGAAACATGGCGATTATTTCTTTAATCATAGAAAAGTGTATCAATATTTATCACCGTTATATAAGGCAAAGATTGTTTCAAAAGATGAATTGGATTGGGATGATTATGTCAAAGGAAAACGAAAATGTTAGCAAGACCACATAAAGGAGTATTCTGGTTAATAGACGGAAAAATCCGGGCGGTTCCATTTGATGAGCAAAAATATGAATATGGGATTTCGAAGTCGAGAGATTCTTATGTGCATAGAAAAATCTGGAAGGAAATAAAGCCCCGAAAGTGTAGACATCCATATAATTATTATCCTCGTGGGCGGGTTGAAATTACCTCAAAAAATCTGTGTATTATATATATGAATCCCAATATAGGTGAAGAATACATTGATGATATAATGAAGAAATTTGGCCTGGTATCCGTAGCAAAAATAATTTATGATAATAGCAGTCATTATAGATCATATTTGGATATTGGATGGAAAGCAGATGAAAAAGAATGACTATTTATAAGGAGAAATGTATGAAGATATGGTTGGATGATATACGACCTGCTCCAGAAGGATATGTATGGTGCAAAAGTGTCAATATTGCAAAGAGAACAATTGAATCAACAGAGGAACCTATTTTACTAATTGATTGTGATCATGATTTGGGAGATTATGCTTATGATGGCGGGGATGGGATTAAATTATTGGATTGGCTGGCGGAGAATGAACTTTTTTATCCAATTAGGCTTCATACAATGAATCCAGTTGGTAGAGAAAATATGTTGCGGATGATTCGGAGATATTGGTAGAAGCAGTGGAAAGAGATATTCGACGAAGAAAGAAGTATGTTATAAAAGAGGTAGAGAGCAAGATCCACCCGGGTAATACCGTATTGTAATAATCGAAAATAATATTTAGAAATCAGGGAGATTATATTGGCTGCATTGAAAATGTAAGCAGGTAAAAATTGAATATTTTTTACAGAGCATCTGGCAGAAGCCGGGTGCTTTTTTTTGAAAATTTTGAAAGAAAATATCATGTAAATGGTACGGAAATCTTTGATGGAAGCTAATTAGATGAAGATGAAATTGAATCAAGGGGATGAAAATAGAATATTCATCAAGAATAAATTCGTTAAACACGGGTGGATCTTGCTCTTGTATAAAAATTCAGATTAAAAAGAAGAAAGAAATAACAAAGAGCGAGATTCACTAGGGATTTATAGTACCTTAACTGGTTCTCTGCTTATCTTTAAGATTATGCGGAATTTTGGGATGCACAGTAATGAAATTATGAAAAAATTAAAAAAATTCTGATGAGGGGGCTGTATTTTATGCCCTCTCCCTTTGTATATATAGAGGAATAAATTTTTGTGGATATAAAATTCAAAAATATATTTCCTTAAATATTGAGAAGGTGAGGAAGAAACAAATGTAATATTTGTACATGAATGAGCAGGAGAGGCAGATGCAGTATTATCAATTTCCAAAATTCTTGCTGGAATTACAGCTAAGTCAGAATGCAAGAATTATCTATATGCTGTTATATGACCGGGCGAGAATATCACGAAAGAATAGTTGGACAGATGAGTACGGAAGAGTATACGCAGTATTTCCAATTGAAGAACTATCACAGAAAACCGGAAAGTGTAAATCTTCTGTTAAAAACGCTTTGAAAGAATTAGATGATGCAGGACTGCTAATTCGGAAATTTGGTGGATTTTCAAAACCAAGACATATGTATGTAATGATACCAGACAAAGTAGAGGTTTCCAGAAAGGGACAATTACAGACAGATATAAAGAAAGCCGATAGAGAGTTGAAAAATGAGCTTTCATATGGTCGGAATGATAACTCTACGAAGGATATAAATACGGCATCTAATAAAGTGATAGAGAAAAATAACTCAAGTAATAAGTATGGAGTAAATAGTTACAGTATAAAGAATCAAAAGATGAATTATGAGTGTGGGGAGGGAGAAAGCCTGTGATGGATGAGATACAAACATATTTAGGCGCAGATGGCTTGATGCATTGTACTGTTTGTAAAGAACCTGTAGAAGCATTTTATCCAAAAGGTTCTTTACTTGAAATGAGAAAGCATCACAGGCAGTGTGCGTGTGAAAGGAAGGCATATGCAAAAGAGGCAAAATATTATAAAGAAAAAGAGCATCGGGAGCTAATCGCTAGAAATAAGAATATCTGCTTTGAGGAAAAGGAAATGGAGGGATTTACATTTCAAAATGTAGACAGAGATAGTGGCGTTATAAGAATCGCAGAAGAATATGTAACAAACTGGCAAAAAATGAAGCAAAACCATATGGGATATTTGTTCTGGGGACCAGTTGGAACAGGAAAAAGTTATTTGGCTGCCTGTATTGCAAACGCATTGCTGGAACAAGAAGTTACCGTGAAAATGACAAATTTCAATACTATATTAAATGATCTGTTTGCAGCTGAAGATAAGACAGAATACATCAGATCATTGAATGGATATGAGCTTTTAATCATTGATGATCTTGGTGTAGAGCGGAACAGTGAGTATGCATTAGAAAATATTTTCAGTGTGATTGATTGGAGATACCGATCGGGGAAACCTTTGATTATCACAACAAATATTCCTTTAGTACAATTAAAACAAGAGACAAAGATCGAGAAGAAAAGAATTTATGACAGAATTCTGGAAAGATGTGTTCCGGTAAAGATCGATGGAGTCAGCAGACGTGAAGCCATGGCAAATGATAATATGCAGACTATGAAAAACATTCTGAAAATCTAGGACTATTTCAGAAGAAATTTTCATAGTAATGGACAAAGAGTGAGCAGGGAGGAGGTGGAAACTTCACCGTGGCGAAAAGAAAACTGAACTATCGATTTCATAATCCAAATCCGGTGGAAGTGACCGCCGATTACATATTGAAAGTGATGATAGAAGCAAATGCGGGGAAGGTGGAGAAAGCTATAAGAGTTAAAATGCAGACAATTACTGAGAAAAAGTTTACTGAGAAAAAGTATAATGATGTACAAAAGAGGGATGGCTTTGAATAAACTAATTTGGTATAATATTTTAACAGATATGAATAATGGAGGTGAAAGATGTGGAAAAGAATAAATTGAATATTTTAAATAAATTTTTTTCTCGGAACACTTTTCGCCACTGTTATGAAGAGGGATATGATAAAATATATGGGCAAGTGATAAAAAAATATATCAATTATGACTCAACAAAAACTAATTCCGAATTGGTTAGCGAAATTTATAATATTTTAAAAACGGAATACAGAAACGAGTATTATTATAAGAACACGCTTTTAAATAAATTGTTATTGGGGGTTCATAGTGTAAATACAACGACTGCTTTAACAGAAATTCCTATTGCAAAATCAAAGGCGGATTTTGTTTTGATAAACGGAAAAGCTGTTGTTTACGAAATTAAAACTGAACTAGATAATTTGGAAAGATTGGAAAGTCAAATTAATGATTATTTTAAAGCGTTTGATCATGTAGCGGTAGTTACATATAATGAAAATGTTACAGCAATACAAAAAAAGATAGATAGCATCGGAAAACCAGTTGGAATATACGTATTGCAGAATCGTGGAACAATAAAAACAATACAAAAACCAGAAAAGTATAGAGATGCATTGGATAGTAAAATTATATATAAGATTTTGAGAAAGCCAGAGTATGAAGAAATAATTTTAAATAAATATGGCTTTTTACCTAATGTATCAGCGTTTGAATATTATTCCGAATGCCGAAAATTGTTTGAGAAGATGCCTATAGAAGAATCATATGAATGTGTTTTGAAATTATTAAAAAAGAGAACTAAAATAATAAAAAATGAATATAAAGAAATACCGTATGAATTAAAATTTTTAGCTTATTTTATGGATTTGAAATCAGAAGATTATGAGAAAATCAGATGTTTTCTTAACCAAGCATATGGAGGTGTATAGAATGTATTTTCCTTATTTACGAGGAAGACAATTTGAGTTGATTGCATTACGAGAATTGTTAGAAAGTGAACGAATTGGGCAAGAGATTATTCCGATTATAGAACCGGTAAAGCCATCGGCAACATTATTGAAAACTTTAGAATGCTTTGTTAATCATGATAGAGAAATTGCAGTAGTATTTAATCCAGCTGTAGGAGATTTTCCCAAAAAGATAAATGAAATGAGAAGGGAGAATTCTAAAATCGCAAATGAGTTGTATGAGTTATTAACAAAACATAATAAAATTATTAAATCGTATATTATGAGTGCTAAAAGTGCAGCTAAATTAAAGAAGGATGAATTAAAAACGGAAAGATTGATAATAAATCCGAATAGAGATTGTTTAGATGATTTTTTAGAGGTGTATGATAAATCTTTGCCAAGATATACACTGATTCCAAATGATAGAGCTTTTAGAAGAGTGATTTCAGAATCTAAAGTGTTATTTGAAGATAATTTTAATAAAAGATCAAGAAATATAGATTATATAGAACATGAGGATGAGTTTTTTTCAGATAGTCATTTGTATTTTCAAAATGAAAATTATGTAGGATTTGCAGATTATTCTGTTGTAGGGGAAGAATTTAATGAATCTGGTTTTGCTCCGGTTGCGGTTGCAATTCATATAGTTTATTTTAACGAAAAGAAGGAATTGAGAATACATCATTTTGTATCTGATTCTAATGATGGAATAGAAGATCCTGGTGGAAAATTTGGAGAGGCTTTGGAAAAGTTAGTATATTGGTGCGAGGAAAATAATGTTCAGAATACATTAGGATTACAAGGATTTTACGATTGCTATAACTCAGGAAAATATCCAGGTTTAGGAACTGTAAAAAAGTACTCAATTATGCATCATTTGGAATTGGTCAGTAATTTCTTGGGAGGAAAGTAGTAATGCAAATTGGCTTAGAATGCTTTATGGATGAGCAGATTAGTTCAATGATTGCAAGTGAAAATCGACATGGAGAATGTGAAATTCAAGGCAAAAAGGAATGCGTTGTTTATGATACAAATGAAGATCATTATTTAGAAGGATATTTAGAAGAAATTATGGATGCATTTACTGTTGCAAAACATTTAAGAGTGTCTGAGACAGATGCAAGAGTGGGATATTTGCATACATTTCTGGCTCGCTGGAAAGTATTTAAAGTAGAAGAAGAGAGTATTCAAAAAATAATCAAAGCTATATGTAGCCAACGTTATCAAGATGAGCCGGAACTGTTTGATGAAAAAGTTACAATTAGAGAATTATTCTCCGCAGATGAAATGGAGCGTAAGTGCATTTTGAAAACATATAGTTGGGATGATTTCTGCTATAATATAAAACATGTTAATCGATTTCATTCGCAACAAGTTAATTTTAAAGAATTGAAAAATTTATTAGATAATATGCTTGTTGATATTCCGGCAGGGAGTTTGACTTTATATCGATCTAGAATATGTGATGAAGAGAGTTATCTTAAAGGTTACTCAAGCAAAAAGATGGGGGTACCACCAGTTTCGTTAACTACTGCAGGACGAACGAATTCGGAGGGAATACAATGCTTATATTTGGCAAGTGATGAAGAAACAACTTTTCATGAAGTCAGAGCACGGGATAATGATCATGTATCGGTAGGTGAATTTTATCAAATAAAGGATTTAAAAATAGTTGATTTAAGTTTATTTGATAAAATAGGTCCATTTTCAATTCCAGATTTTGATATGACATGGTTTGCAATCAATATTGATATTATCCGAAAAATTGGAAACGAAGTCGCGATGCCTATGAGAAGATTTGATCGTGCACTAGATTATGTTCCTACGCAGTATATATGTGATTATGTAAAACATTTGGGCTATGATGGAATACGATATAAAAGTACCTTGGTTGAAGGCGGAATTAATTATGCTATTTTTGATGAAAAGAAATTCGATTGTGTAGGCGTCAAGGTAGTACATATTGGAAATATTCATTATGAATGGAAAGAGCTATAGAAAAAATCGAGAAATTGTATTAGACAAGGAACTAATGCAAATTTCTCGATTTTTATTTACATATTTGTGTATGACGATATAATAAAAGATGTAACAGAACGATATAACTATAACAGAGAGGTGACACTATGAACATAGCAGCCTATTGCCGAGTCTCCACCGACAAAGCCGATCAGCTCAACAGTCTGGAAGCCCAAAAGGAATTTTTTTCAGAATACACAAAACGCACAGGGGACACTTTAGTAAGATTATATGCAGATGAGGGCATTTCTGGAACTAAAATTAAAAATCGTAAAGAATTTCTTCGCATGATGTCTGATGCAGAGCATGGATTATTTGATATGGTTGTTGTAAAAGACATCTCTCGTTTTGCCAGAAACACGGTGGATCTTTTACAGAATGTTCGTAAGTTGAAAGCATTGGGAATCGAAACACAATTCCTAACAGCTAATATGACCAGCATGGGAAATAGTGAGTTTGTTCTTACCATCTTTGGGGCTTTGGCACAGGAAGAAAGCGCGAATACTTCTAAACGTGTAAAATTTGGCAAGAAGATGAACGCAGAAAAAGGACGAGTTCCTAATATTGTATATGGATATGACAAAACAATCGGAGATTATTTTAATCTTGCAATTAATAAAGAAGAATCTAAAGTTGTACAGCAGATTTACAAGTGGTACACAGAAGAAGGCTACGGTGCTGCCAAGATTGCAAATATGTTAAATGAAAAAGGATATAAGACAAAACGAAATTGCAAATGGAGTCAGAATGCAACGTGTCGTATTTTAACAAATGAAATATATACCGGAAAAATCATCAATGGCAAGCAAGAAGTTAGTGATTTTCTGACAGGTCAGAGAAGAGATAAGGACGAAACAGAATGGATGGTTGTGGAGCGACCAGAACTTCGAATCATAGAAGATGAGACATTTGAAAAAGCACAGGAGATTTTAAGGGGCAGACATGATGCATTTAATCTTAGTCACGAACGGCAGAGCAATAAACATCTGTTTTCTACATTGATTAAATGTAAAGAATGTGGATGGTCCTTCCGGAGAACAGTTCGTACTTATAAAAACACATATGTACGTTGGGTATGCTCTGGACGAAACGGCAAGGGAGCAGATAGCTGTCCGAATAAAACGGTTGTGGACGAGGAAGAACTCATTGAAGTTTTGCAGGAGTATTTTACAAATGTATTGAAACAAAAGAAAAAAGTGATTGCTCATGTGGTAAATGAGTTTCAGCGTGTATATAAAGCTAAAGATGAAAATGTAGAATACGAAAAAGAATTAAATGCAGAACTTGCTAAATTACAAAAGACAAGACAAAAATATATGGATATGTACACGGATGATCTAATTTCCCGTGAAGAGTTGAATGAGAAGATTGGCGGTTCTCGTCAGGAGATGGAGCGGATAGAAAATGAACTCAAGATGGTATCTTATCATTTAACCAAAGGAGAACAGTTAGAGAGCATTTTAAATAATACATTTAAAGAGATTGAGGACATCACAGATGTACACCAGATGACCAATCAGCAGTTAAAACGATTGATTCAGAAGATAGAAGTAGATAAGGATGGGAATGTAGATATTTATTTACGCTTGCTTGGTGATCTTGGGTTAGATGAGTCTGTATTAATCGAAGAAAATGAAACCGTTCTAAATTGTAACGACCAAACATAAGGATGTTACAGAACGTCTGCTTCAGATCAACCCATCATTGGCTCATGAAACGCGTAAGGTTTTAGACACCAACAAATCAGAACGTCACATCCGGGGAGGGCTCGCTACCAGAGAAAAATATTTACACTTGCATGCTTCCAATTATTGAAGTTAATGTTACAATAAAAGAGGATATTCAATCAGAAACACGGACATTGAGAGGAGACTGTTCGAATGCGGGTGGCAATCGTTGAAAGGGATGAAAAAGTATTAGAAGAACTGAAAAAAGGTTTAAAACGCGTAGATCCGAATTACGAGTTGGCGGGGATTGCAGGGAATGGACAGTCTGCATATGAGATGATAACAGTTATGCAGCCAAATCTTGTTATTATGGACATTGGGCTTCCGCGGATGAATGGGTTAAATCTTTTGAGAAAATTACGCACGGAAGGACGTGAGTTCCGTGTGATTATTATAACAAAGGATGAAGATTTTCAACAGGCAAAGCAGGCAATCGATCTGGGGGTGGACGGATATTTAGTACAGCCGTTCCGGCCGATGGAGCTTAAGAAGGCATTAAGCCGTATTCATGAAAAAATCAGGAATGAATATTGGATGCAGGCTTCTTTTACTGTTGAAAATGTTCTGTTAAGCTGTAGATATGGAGAAATTATATCGAATCAGAAGTTAAATGAAATGACTATCCGGAAATATGGTTTTACAGTGGATGATCCAGGATATTTATTTACGGTTTCAATGGCAGACGAATACGAGGAGCAGAAGGAAAATATACGTGGATTTCTCGAAGAAATCTGTAGACGTGAGTGTGGATTTTCGGCATCTGTTATATGTTCGGATCGATGGAAACAGGTGTATCTGATCATTTACCGGGTACGTGAAGCAAGGAACTGGAAAGAATATTTTAAAAAAAATGTGGTTACTGGGTTATGTAGGAATTTTCCGGGGACAATTATTTGTGTATGGATAGAGACAAAACAGCTGACAAAGCTGGTAGATGCAATGATTCAGGCAGGAAGTCTCATGGAATGGAATCTTCTTCAGCCGCGAGGAGTTTTAATCTGTCAGCAGACAGTTGAGAAATTTGAAGCTGTTTCAGTGCGTTATCCGGTAGAATTAGAACAACGAATGCGAGAAATGATTTTCGATGAAAACAAGAAAGGAATTGCCAGACAATTTCAACTTGTTTGTGAGGAAATGAAAAGAGAAAAATATTTTCCAAAAGAAATAAAATACAGTATCATTCGTTTTTGCATGGCAGCTGGATTGAATTATAGAAATTATGGCGGGGAGATTGATGAAACAAAAATCCTGAGTCTTATGCAGCAGATTACCTATGCCATCAGCTGGAAACAGATAGAGAAAGCGATTCAAGGCTTGGAACGGATGATATCATATGAGCATAAATTTGAGCAGTACAGTACGCTTATCCAAAAAGCAATGGAAATTATAAGAAAAAAATATGACAGTGGTATTACATTGGAAGAAGCAGCGAGCCAGCTTTATGTATCGGAAGAATACCTGAGTTCTCAGTTTAAGAAGGAGACAGGATATAATTTTACAGAAACTGTGAGGAAAGAAAAAATAAAGGAGCTTCTCAGGACAACAAAATATAAGATGAATCAGATTGCGGGGCTTGTCGGTTACTCTGATCCCAAATATATGAGTAAGGTGTTTAAAGAGGAGGAAGGAATTTTACCGACGGAATACAGACGTAACTCCAATGGGATTTCATAATCAGGAGTAATTTCATGTTGCTTATAGAAAAAAGTAGAGAATAAGAGGCATATTTAATTAAAAAAATACACTTTTATAAAAAATTTCACCCTTTTAAATATAGAAAATGTGCTATGATATATGTGAAAAGTGAAAAGGATTTCATAGCCGTTAAGGCAGAAAGAGGTGAAAAGAATGAGCACAATGAACATTACTTTCAAACACCCGGATGAGATCATTGATTTCTTGAAAACAGTATGTAAATTTGACTTTAACATGGACATGAGAAGAGGACGGGCAGTAGTAGATGCGAAGTCATTACTTGGAATCATGAATCTGGGATTGAATAACGTGATTGAACTGCAGATGTATGCAGACGATTGCACAGAACTTGAAAGACAGCTAGAAAGATTTGCAGCATAAAATGGAACATAAAAATGGGATGTCGGACATTTGTTCGGCATCTTTTTTGATATATTATACCCATAACAGTGGATAACATAGAATGCGCACTGCGGTGTACGATGTAGGTGTCGCAAGCGACCACCGCAGGCGTAAGAGGGTGCCGAGGCACATTCTTTGTTCTGGATAGATCAGAAGGGGAATAATTACCGTGTATAGTAATAGAAATTGTGGATAAGATTTTATTTTACATAAACAAATACTTGTAAATCAATGCTTCCTCTACTATAATGAAAAACAGAAAAAGATATATAAATAAAGTAAATAGTTTTGATTGGATTTTACAGGAGGAAAGATTTGAAGAAAGAATTAGTGATTGTCCTTGACTTTGGTGGACAGTATAACCAGCTGGTCGCAAGACGTGTCAGGGAGTGTAATGTATATTGTGAAATTTATTCATATAAGACAGATATTGAAAAAATCAAAGAGATGAATCCAAAAGGAATCATTCTCACAGGCGGACCGAACAGCTGTTATGAGCCGGATTCACCGACTTATTCAGAAGAACTGTTCAAGCTTGGAATTCCGGTTCTCGGACTTTGCTATGGCGCACAGCTGATGTCTCATGTACTTGGTGGAAAAGTTGAGCGTGCAGATGTAAGAGAATACGGTAAGACAGAAGTTATTATTGATAAAAAAGACTCCAAAGTATTTGAGGGTGTTTCAGAGACAACAACATGTTGGATGAGCCATTTTGATTATATTTCAAAGATTGCTCCGGGATTTGAAATTACAGCACACACTGCTGACTGTCCGGTTGCAGCAGCTGAGAACGCAGCTGAGAAACTGTATGCAATCCAGTTCCATCCAGAAGTACTTCATACAGTAGAAGGAACAAAGATGATCAACAACTTTGTAAAAAATGTATGTGAATGTGCGGGTGACTGGAAGATGGATGCTTTTGTTGAGAATACAATTGCAGAGATCCGCGAGAAGGTTGGAAACGGAAGAGTATTGCTCGCACTGTCAGGTGGGGTTGACTCTTCAGTGGCAGCAGGACTTCTTTCCAAAGCCATTGGAAAACAGCTTACTTGTGTATTCGTAGATCACGGACTTCTTCGTAAAAATGAAGGAGATGAAGTTGAGGCAATCTTCGGACCAGAAGGACAGTTTGATCTGAACTTTATCCGCGTAAATGCGCAGGAAAGATATTATAACAAACTTGCAGGCGTTACAGAGCCAGAAGCAAAACGTAAGATTATCGGTGAAGAATTCATCCGTATCTTCGAAGAAGAAGCAAAAAAGATCGGTACTGTTGAATTCCTTGCACAGGGAACAATTTATCCGGATGTGGTAGAAAGTGGTCTTGGCGGAGAATCCGCTGTGATCAAATCTCACCACAATGTAGGAGGACTTCCGGATTTTGTAGATTTCAAAGAAATCATTGAGCCGCTTCGTGATCTTTTCAAAGATGAAGTTCGTAAAGCAGGACTTGAGCTTGGACTTCCTGAAAGACTCGTATTCCGTCAGCCATTCCCAGGACCGGGACTTGGAATCCGTATCATCGGAGAAGTAACGGCTGAAAAAGTACGGA
>OGQS01000388.1_pt1 | contig 34214 bp, 27 predicted proteins | sample 1553331 | NCBI WGS metagenome assembly OGQS01 (sample SAMEA2580012, study PRJEB22360) | human gut metagenome | biome: human gut; feature: human-associated habitat; material: faeces | place: Denmark | collected 2008/2010
CATGGAGCCGTATATTTATTTGTCACTGTGTTTTTCACACGACCGAGATTTAATATATCATAGACTCGGTTGTTTGGCAAGTGTTTTTTTGAATTTTCCGAAAAATTTTTATTTTTCAGATTTTTTTCTTATTTTCTGCGGACAGCAAAAGCTTTGTCTGCTTTTTTCTGTCCGCATCTTGTCCGGTTCATAATCGTAATAACGAATCCATATGTCCCTTACAGAAGTGTGTGATATAAAATCAAACGTGTTACATCAGAATCAGATCTTACATGCCCCTGTCGTCATCTTAATTATTAGCGATTGTGATCTATCCTGTCCATATGCTCAATCAGCCGGAATATCTGACTTGTATATCCCCACTCATTGTCATAGAAACAGATGACCTTGAAAAAGTGGGAATTCACTTGAATTCCCTGTCTTGCATCAAAGATCGATGCATGTGAATCTCCGATAAAATCTGAAGATACCACTTCATCCTCTACATAATCCAGAATGCCGGACAAATATGTCTCAGAGGCCTCCCGGACTTTTTTGCAGATCTCATCATATGATGCCGACTGCTTTAACGCTACATTCAGATCAACAATTGATACATCTGAAGTTGGAACCCTGTAAGAAATACCACTCATCTTATCCTTTAAAGCCGGAATGACAAGCGAGATTGCTTTTGCGGCTCCCGTTGTAGATGGAATCAGGTTACCAAATGCCGAACGTCCGGTTCTCCAGTCTTTCTGGGAACGGCTGTCCACAACCTTTTGTTTTGCAGTTGCGGCATGAATCGTTGACATCAGTCCATATTCGATTCCATAATTATCTTCCAGAACTTTACAGATTGGTGCGAGACAATTCGTAGTACATGATGCATTCGATACAACTGGCATATCCGATGTATATTTGTCATGGTTGATTCCCATGATAAATGTCGGTGTATCCCCATCTTTTGCCGGTGCTGAGATAATAACTTTCTTCGCACCGCCTTCTAAATGGGCTTTTGCCTTTTCCGTTGTACAGTATGCACCTGTTGCATCAATAATATACTCTGCACCACATGCTCCCCATGGAATCAATGCCGCATCTGATTCTGAAAATACAGGAATCTTCTGTCCTTCAATGATCAGTCCATTCTCATATGTATCCAGTTCTCCCTGAAAACGTCCAAATGTAGAATCATACCGGATCATATACTTCATATAACCCAGGTCTGCATTCCGTACATTGATTCCGCATACTTTAAAAGTATCTGGTTGATTAATGGCGATACGGAGTGCTACGCGTCCAATACGTCCAAATCCGTTAATGCCGATTGAAATTGCCATGTTACAATTACCTCCTATAAGACATACTTGTCTGCCGGTTATCCTGTTCCGGTCTCTGTTGTTAGAGGGGCACTGTTTTTGGCTCTTTCTGATTCTTTTTGTACTCTGTTGTCAATGTAACATAGGACGCTATAAAATGCAACACATCCAAAAGTAATTAAAATATTAACGATTTTTACATCTGATCGGCTTTCTCGACGAATCCCCGGATGACGTTACATGAATTATGAAGCTGCTCTTTTTCTTTCTCTGTCAGGGAGATTTCCAGAATCTCTTCCACACCGTTTTTCCCGATTACACATGGTACTCCCGCCGGAATACCCTGTTCTCCATATTCTCCTTCAAGGAGAACGGATACCGGAAGGATCCTCTTTTCATCATGCATGACTGCTCTTGTAATATTGCTGAGTACGGCACCGATTCCAAATTCTGTACAGCCTTTTCCTTCTACGATGTGAAACCCACAGACCTTATCCTCCGCACTGATCTTATCAAAATCCATTTTATCCCGGTATTCCGGATGAATGCTCAGGTATTCTTTTACCGGTATTCCGCCAATTTGTATATGTGATACCGGAATGAACTGTGAATCCCCATGCTCACCCATACAATAAGCCTGAATGGAATGACGGCTTACGCCGGTGATCTCAGATAACATTCTGCGGAGTCTTGCTGAATCCAGAGATGTTCCGGTGCTGAATACCTGACTTCTTGGAAGTCCCAGTCTTTTTCTTAAGAAATCAGCAATGATGTCTGCCGGGTTGGAAATGCTGATCAGAATTCCATGGAATCCTGACTCTTTTAACGGTCCTACGATCGTATTCATCATCTTGATTGAATCATCGAACATATCCAGCCTTGTCTGCCCCGGAAGACGGCTCTTTCCGGCCGCCATCACAACGATATGCGCATCCGCACAGTCGCAATAATCTCCGGCTCTCACTGTAAAATCTCTATCCAGATTAGAGGCCATATCATCAAGATCAAGTGCCTGCATTGCCGCTTTATTCTTATCTATATCAATATATACGATCTCATCTGCCAGTCCCTGCATCATAAGACTCAGTCCGCAATGAGATCCTACATGTCCTGCTCCGATAATTACAATTTTCCCATTTTTTACTGCTTTCATTTTTTCATTCCTCCGTCTTTTCCTGGTAGTGTCAATCTGTTATTCATTCTAGCACCATTGGTACTACCTGTAAATAGAGTGCGCTCTGTTTTTTCCTTTTTGGAACCACAAAAAGCTCCTCAACTTTCGTTGAAGAGCTTTCCGTCTTTTAAAAATCTAGAGAATGGATTTTTTAGAAGCACATTTTTCGGGGTTGAATATTCATTCTTTTGTACTTCTCATACAATATATCACACGAAATTCACTATGAATATAGTTTTAATCGACAGATTTTATTCCATAAATTGTGTGTCACACACAATTATGATAAAATATATCTATACTCTGATCAACATATATCAGGAGGACCACACTTATGGCAATTAAATTACAGTCCCTGTATGAAGCAATTAACAACCAATTTGATGTCATCCTTCATACCAATAGTTTTTATGATAAAGAAGTAACCTGGATCCATACCGTCGAACAGGGTGAATTCTCCCATCTGCTCCACGGTGATGAACTGATCTTTAACTCAGGTCTGAATTTTACCTCTCAGGACTGGCTGAAAGAGTTCTTAAAGTCATTGAAAGACGCACACGCCAGCGGACTGATCATCTCTGTAAAATCACGTCCTGCATTTTCCCAGGAGATTATCGACTATTGCAATGAAATACAGCTTCCGCTGTTCTCCACTTCCTGGGACACTCCGTTCATTGATATCATGCGGATCTTTTCTGAGATTCTGTTAAAAAACGAACACCGCGAGACCAGTCTTGCCGCTGCTTTGAAAAATGCGATCTATTACCCCGAGAATGAAGACTCCTATCTGAATCCTCTGGAAAGCAATGGATTCTTCCGCGACATGAACTATACTGTCCTCATGATCAGCTGCCACACTTATGACAGTGATTCCGGTAATTCTTACCTGGAACAGCTGGAAAAGAAGATCCGTTATTTCATGTCTAAAGGGATCGTATATGAAGAAGGGAAGCATCTGATCGTATTGTTTGCCGGTGAATCTGTAAACGATATATCTCAGAAGCTCTACGATGTCTGTCAGAATAACTCCGATGTCTATGTCGGGATCGGAACTACGGTCTCGCAGCTTACAGACATTCACCGCTCTTACGAGACCGCATTTACCGCCTATCAGCTCACCAAAACTGCTCTCCCGAAGAACTTCCTTGAGTACAATAAGCTTGGTGTATACAAACTTCTGGCCGATATCCACAATCAATCTCTGACAACGGATTTCCTGAACTCCACACTTGGCCCGATTCTTGACTATGACGCTGTGCATCATACCGATTATCTGCATATCCTGGAAGTCTACTTTGATCATGACTGTAGTATCATCCATACCGCAGATGCACTTTATTGTCATAAGAATACGCTATCGTATAAACTGAATAAGATAAAAGAACTTCTGGATTATGATATCCTGACCAATGAGAACCGGACAAACATCATGCTTTCTTTTTATATTTTAAGACTGGAAAAGCGCAGTATATAAATGATCATCCCCTCAACTTCTGCATGATTTCAAAGACTACGGACCTGAATCTGTGTTATAATTTCAAGTAGAAATATCTAAACAACATAAACGAGGGAGGGATTCATTATGGATCAGAATCGAATCAAACGAAACCAGATGTTAGGCGCAAAGATTGTAAAAGAACTTACAGCCCGCAACATGGAAGCTTATTATACAGACTCCAAAGAAGAGGCTCTGAAGAAAGCATTGGAATTAATCCCGGAAGGAAGCAGCATCTCCTGGGGCGGTTCCATGTCTGTCAATGAGATCGGCTTAAAAGAAGCTGTCTGTCAGGGAAATTATCAGGTATACAACCGCGATACCGCACCGACACCGGAAGATAAGCGCAAGATCGAGCTTGCGGCATATGATTGTGATTACTTCCTGACCAGTGCAAATGCGATCACGGAAGATGGAATTATGATCAATATCGATGGACATTCCAACCGTGTATCCTCTATCGCTGCCGGACCACGGAATGTGTTGATGATCATCGGAATGAATAAAGTTACACGCGATGTAGATTCTGCCATGTCCCGTGCAAGAAATGAAGCCGCGCCGATCAACGCACAGCGTTTCGACCTGAGCACTCCTTGTTGCAAAACAGGTGCCTGTTTCGACTGCAAAACACCGGATACGATCTGCTGTCAGATCCTGATCACCAGATATTCCAAGACACCGCAGCGCATCAAAGTCATTCTGGTAAATGAAGATCTTGGATTTTAACATACAGATTTTCTTGACTTCATCTTACGTATTTGTTATACTTAACAATACGTAAGGCATGGCGCCATAGCCAAGTGGTAAGGCAAAGGTCTGCAACACCTCTATCACCAGTTCAAATCTGGTTGGCGCCTCTAGGAGAAATCTGGAAACAATTGTTTCCAGATTTTTTGGTATACAAATATAATATACCATATATAAAAATGCGGTATGTGAAGAATGTGCTTCCTACATCAAAAAATAACAGAAAATATATTGAAAATCAGCTTTCGGGAGCCATTGAGCAGATGGAAGAATATATCAGAAAGTATCCGGAATTTCCAATACCTGCTTATTATGCTCATCCAATTGTGCTACAGAGAATGCAGGAGATCATGAGAGAAGAACGGGCAAAAACAATTCCTGAAGCATTACAGGTTTTGAAAAACGATTTGAAAGCATTGAATTCGGATGTAGTGGTCGAGAAAGAAGAATATGATGAAATCGTAGCAATTAAACCGATGTTTCTTGTTATGGATTATGTGTAAAACTATAGATTATTATAACAATTAAAATATTGTTTCGTCATCTTGAATATGCTATACTTGAATTATGTTTATAGGGGCAAAGCTGTTGAAAAACTGTGACGCAAAGCCAAAGGGACTAAGGCAGTACGCTATGTCAGCCGGTTGCAATAAGAAGATGCGGATAGGTTAATAGAGTAAGTGAAAAAAGCTATTCGGCTTAAATTTTAGTCACCTGTATAACGCAGGTGACTTTTTTGCATAGGAAATTACATTTTCTATGTAGAAAAGCTTCCGGCAGAATGCATAGGAGATGAGGGAAATGAAAAAAGGAAAGAAATGGAAAAAAATTGAAGCATTCTGCATTTTGCTCATTGTGACATTGTTGCTTATTTTTGTCAAAATACTGTATCAGCCGGGTACGGAGTCGGAAAGGGGCGAGTTGTACACCTTCAGCAATGGATGGTATCAGCTGGAAGTCTGCATAGGAGACCGGCTTCTCTACCAATATAAAGATAACAGATTTGAAAAAAACAGGCAGATGAAAGGGAAAATATGGGCAGATATTTCTTTGCCGGAGAAAATCGGGCAGGAAGTGTTATCAATCAGCTATGAAACTAAAAAGAATGCCAGACTATATGTGTATGCCCCGATGATCGGAGAGTTTTGTTTTATTTTTAGGCAGCATCTTCTAGGATCATTTTTTTCGATACTGATGATTTTGGGAATGACTGGTCTCGGTCTCGTCTCGGTGATTGTCTTTTTATATACCAGACACAGACAAATTGTAGAAAAAAAATTTTTAAATGTAGCACTGTTTTTGATTCTATGCAGTCTGTGGTGCATTTTTGATTCAGGGATTTATCAGATGTATGGAAGTCAGAACGCAGCAGGAACACTGATATCCTTTTATGCGTTTATGACGATGCCTGTTCCCATGCTGTTATTTGTACAAAATACAGTGAGTGAAAGTGTAAGATGGATACCGCAGGTCTGGATTTTTCTTCTTTATGCAAATGCTGTTTTACAGGGATTCTTGTATTTTCTGTTTAGGATTCCTTTTATAGACATGTTATTTATCACACATCTTTTATTATTTACGGGGGTTGTGTCTATGATTCTTCTTTTGTGGAAAGAGTATCGGAAAACGCAGGAGAAGGAAGTAAATCTCTGTCTAAAGGCATTTGGTGTATTAGGGATAAGCGGTGCAATCGCACTGGTACTGTACTGGGTATTATCCATTTACTGGTATGAATCTATTTTCCAGTTTGGCATTCTTCTTTATATTGCTGTTTTGTTTTGGGGATTGCTTTGTAAAGTATCCAACAACATTCAGTTTTGCCTGGAACAGGAGATTTATAGGAGAATGTCCTTGGAAGACCGGATGACAGATATGAAAAACCGGAAATCATTTGAGATGTATATTGAAGAGATCCAGGAGGGTGCGATTTTACTTGAAAATGTATTATTGTTGTTTGTGAAAATTGCAGAACTGAAGAAGATTAATGATATATCTGGAAGACAGATGGGTGATGAAACGGTTATCCGAACGGCAAGAAGCATCCAGAGTGCAGAAAGGAGTGTTCTGGAACAGCAGGCAGACGATATGCTTTGTTCAAATAAATAAAACCGGCGGAGGATAAATATGACTTATAATATAGATTTTCTTATTGCGGCAATGGTTATATTGTTGCTGGTTTTATGGTATTTTCTGGGACAGAAAAGAGCAGAGGATCTGAATAATCAGGTATTCCTTTTCTTTGCCATCATCGGTATTTTAGATGTGGTTGCGGAACTTGCCAGTAATTATTATATTTCTTTTCCAAATAGTAATTGTGAAATTGCTGCAATGCTTGCAACAACGATCTTTTATCTGCTTCAGGCATTGCTGCCGTTTACGGTGATCTGTTATATTCAGACATTACATGATAATAAGATCATTTCGGCAAAAAAGATGTTTTTATCAGGTGTGCCGACATTCATTCTGATGGGGATGATTCTGACAAACCCGTTCACGGAAAAGCTGTTTTATTTTGATATACCGGCAGGCTATATGAAAGGTCCATGGTATATGCTGATGTATTACAGTGCACTTTGTCATATGGCAGCAGCCTTGATCCTTATTGTCATATGGCGGAAAAAACTGGGCTATAAAAAAGTGAAGAGTCTGCTGGAAATCCTGTTGATATCCGGTGCGGGAGTGGTGATCCAGCTTTTATATCATCCGCTTCTTACAACAGGGTTTGGTATGAGTCTGGGAATTCTGGTACTATTTATTACGATCAACAATCCTCATGCAAATATCGATACACTTACCGGATTATATAATCATCTGTATCTGGCCAGAAAAAGCAATGAGCTGATCAGTGCGGGAAAATCATTTCACATTATTACGGTGTATCTTTATCAATTGAAGCACATTAATAAAATCGCAGGGGTACAGGGCGGTAATTCAATCTTAAAGCTGACAGCAAGAAAACTTGGTGAGATGTGCGGGAAAAAAGCATTTCGTACAACGGGAAAGAGTTTTATGATACTTACTGGTTCACTTGAAGAATATGAATATTATCTTACGCAGCTGAAGAGAATGTTTGATGGAAACAGTAAGCTGAATGTCAACAATAAAATTATTACGATGCCTGTGATCATAAGCGGGATCATGAATGCGCAGAAACTCGGAGACAGCGGGCTTATTCTAGAATATGCTGAATATCTGGAAGCCTTATCTGCGAAAAATGGTCTGACAGAGGTGATACAGGATGATTATCAGACGATGAATGGTTTCCTTTATAATAAACGGGCAATTTTCTATGAAAGTGTTGTAGAAACATTTCATAAAATGAATTATCATATTGTTTCCGAAGGGGTGGAAACACAGGAAGAAATGGAACAGATCAGCAGCTGGGGAGTCGAGATGATCCAGGGCTATTATTTTTCCAAGCCGCTTCCTGAAAAAGAGCTTTTGGAATTGCTGAAGAAGCAGGATAATATAGAAAGATAAAATTAAGAGGGAAGGGAGATAGTAGATACACATGGGGACATCCGATTGCGGAGGCAATTCATCAGGCAGACAAATTAATGTATGAAAATAAAAGAATGTCATAAAGAGGAGGAAAGAAAATGTTACTTATTAAAAATGCAAAAGTTTATGCACCGGAGTATGTTGGAAAAAAGGATCTTTTAGTATGTGGGGGAAAAATTGAATGTATGGAAGATAAGATCGAGGATTTTCCGATCGCATGTGAAGTTATTGATGCAGAGGAAAGAATTCTTACACCGGGGTTTATTGATCAGCATGTTCATGTTACCGGAGGCGGTGGGGAAGGAAGCTTTCATACCCGTACACCGGAACTTCAGCTGTCAGAACTGGTAAAAGGCGGAATTACAACGGTTGTAGGACTTCTTGGAACGGACGGACTTACAAGGAGTGTTGAAAATCTTTACGCAAAAGTACAGGCTTTATGCGAAGAAGGGGTAAGTGCGTATATGCTTACCGGTGCATATGGATATCCAAGTCCGACTATTACCGGAGAGGTAGATCGGGATATTATGTTTGTTGAAAAAGTACTTGGCGTGAAACTTGCCATTTCAGATCATCGGGCACCGAATGTGACGGAAAGCGAACTGATCCAGCTTGCGAGCAAGACCAGAACGGCAGGTATGTTAAGCGGAAAACCTGGAATCGTGGTGCTGCATATGGGAGATGCAGATGCTGGATTGTCGCCGGTGTTTGAAGCTTTGGAAAAGAGTATGATTCCGATCAAGATTTTCCGTCCGACTCATGTGAACCGCAGAAAAGATCTTCTGGAAGAGGGCTATCAGTTGCTTGAAAAGGGTGGATACATCGATCTCACCTGTGGCATCAGTGAGGACTTTTGTCCGGGCGGATGCATTTTAGAAGCAAAAGAAAAGGGAATCCCGACGGAGCATATTACCATCAGCTCCGACGGACACGGAAGCTGGTCAAAATACAGAGAAGACGGAAGCCTGTTGGAAATCGGTGTTTCCTCAGTAGATGCGTTGCGGGAAGAACTTCTGTATATGGTACATGAGCTTGATATGAAGCTGGAAGATGCACTTCCATATATGACATCACATGTAGCGGAGGCACTGGGATTGCAGGGTAAGAAAGGGACAATACAAAAAGGAGCCGATGCAGATCTGCTTTTGTGGGACAATGACCTGAAGCTTGACAGTTATATTGCAGGTGGAAAAATCTTTATGCAAAAAGAAAAAATCATTTGCAAGGGAACCTATGAAAAATAGGAATTGAATAAAGTACAACGTTAGCCTGTTAAAATATTCCCTTGCGGAAATGCCGGAAAAGCCTTAAAATAAAGGAATCATGTGTATACAGAAAGGAATATGCTTTATGGAAAAAGGGACTATTTTTAAATTTCATAACGATCTGGATACAGACCAGATCATCGCATCCCAGTATCTGTTGCTGCCGAATCTTGAGGAGATGAAGAGCCACGCATTTGAATCTCTGGATCCGGATTTTGCACAGAAGGTAAAACCGGGAGATTTCGTGGTCGGAGGAGAGAACTTTGGATGTGGATCTTCCAGAGAGCAGGCTCCGGGTGTGTTAAAAGCGTTAGGTGTAAAAGCTGTTATCGCAAAATCATTTGCAAGAATTTTTTATAGAAATGCTATCAATATCGGACTTCCTGCTATTGTCTGTAAAGACCTTCCGGATGAAGTAAAGACCGGAGATCAGATGGAGCTTCATATGCTGGAAGGAACCGCTGAGGCAAATGGAAAGGTTTATTCCTGCACAAAACTGCCGGAATATATGCAGAATATTTTGAATCAGGGCGGACTTATTGCGTCTCTGAACCGTGAGGAGGAATAGACGATGGGAATGACAATTGCTGAAAAGATCATTGCAGCGGCAGGCGGGGGGGGAAGCGTAAAGCCGGGTGACATCCATACAGTAGAACTGGATCGTCTGATGAGTAATGACGGAACTACACATCTTACCGTTGATATGTATAATAATAAATTAAAAAATCCACATATTGCAGATACAGGCAAACTGGTATTTATCGTAGATCATAACGTACCGTCTGACTGTCCAAAGACAGCCGCATCCCAGAAGAAGATGCGTGATTTTGCAAAGGCAAACCACATTGATTTCTGGGAAGGGAAAGGTGTATGCCACCAGATTATGATGGAAAATTATGTCCGTCCGGGAGAACTGATCTTTGGTGCAGACAGCCATACCTGTTCTTACGGTGCACTTGGTGCATTCGGAACCGGTGTTGGATGTACAGACTTCCTTTACGGTATGGTAACAGGAACTTCCTGGGTAATGGTACCGGAGACTGTGAAATTCAACTTGGTTGGAAAGCTGCCGGAAGGTGTATATGCGAGAGATCTGATCCTTACCATCATCGGTGAAGTCGGGGCCAACGGATGTAACTATCAGGTGATGGAATTTACCGGAGAGGGCGCGAAGACTCTGACAATCAGTGACCGTATCGCACTTTGCAATATGGCAGTAGAAGCCGGAGCTAAGACCGGTATTTTTGAAGTTGATGATGTGGCAATGGAATATTTAAAAGAGCATGGACGCGAGCCAAAGGCTGTATATCACAGCGATCCGGATGCGCATTATGTAAGAGAATATACATTTGACTTATCCAAGGTAGAGCCGGTTGTTGCAAAACCGGATTTTGTAGACAATCTTGCGCCGGCAAAAGACGTGCGCGGTATCAAGATTGATGAGGCATTCCTTGGATCCTGCAACAACGGACGTATCGAAGATCTCCGTGTAGGCGCACAGGTTATCAAAGGAAAGAAAGTATCTGAAAAAGTAAGATTCCTTGTTGTTCCGGCAAGTCAGACTATTTACAGACAGGCTCTGGAAGAAGGACTGATCGACATCTTCATGGATGCAGGTGCGATCGTGATGAACCCGAACTGTAGTGTATGCTGGGGAAGCTGCCAGGGCGTAATCGGTGAAAATGAAGTCCTGATCAGTACAGGAACCCGCAACTTTAAGGGACGTGCAGGACATCCGAGTTCCAAGGTATATCTTGGATCGGCTGCAACCGTTACAGCATCTGCCATTGCCGGAGAAATTGCACTGGCAAGTGATGTGTAAGAGACGAAATTACGTTTGACGAGGTGACATAAGATGGATAAATTTACAGGACGTGTATGGGTTCTTGGAGATGACATTGATACCGATATCATCATTCCAACTGAATACCTTGCACTCAAGACAATCGATGATATGAAGCAGTATGGCTTTTCTCCTCTTCGTCCGGAACTTGCCGGACAGATACAGAAGGGGGATATCATTGTAGCAGGAAAGAACTTTGGTTGCGGTTCGTCAAGAGAACAGGCACCGGAGATCATCAAGGCAATGGGTGTGCAGTGTGTGATCGCCAAATCATTTGCAAGGATCTTTTTCCGTAATTCGATCAACAACGGACTTCTTCTGATTGAACAGCCGGATCTTTATGATGATATGAAAGAGGGCGACGAGATCACGGTAGTGATGAATGAGCATGTGGATTATAATGGCAAGGAATATCCGATTGCTTCTCTGCCGGAGAATCTGATGAGCATTATTCAGGCTGGCGGTCTGGTAAAAGCCATGCGCAAGCTGAATGGACTGGATTAACCGGAAAGGAGAAGAAAATGGGCGAGACGATTATTGAAAAAATTATCAGACACAATACAGGAAAAGCCGTAAAGCCGGGAGACATTGTGACGGTTAACGTTGACCGCGTGATGATCCATGATATTTTCATCCCCTTTGTGGCAGAAAAATTTGAAGAAATGGGATTTACGAAACTGCATGATCCGGACAAGGTTGTTCTGATCTACGATCATCTGGTTCCGGCAAGTCAGCAGGATGATACCAGACATTTTCGTACCGGAGATGCATTTGCAGATAAATACGGACTTACACATGTACACAGAAGTGACGGAATCTGCCATCAGCTGATGACAGAGGCCGGCTATGTTAAACCGGGTGATATCGCATTCGGAACCGACAGCCATACCACAACTTATGGTTGTGTTGGAGCATTTTCATCTGGTATCGGTTATACCGAGATGGCAAGTATCCTTGGAACCGGAACGATGTGGATCAAGGTACCGGAGACGATCAAAGTTGTGATCGATGGTGAACTTCCGGAAAATGTTATGTCAAAGGATATCATCTTACGACTGATCGGTGATTTGAGAGCAGACGGTGCTACTTACAGAGCACTTGAATTTGCCGGAAGCACCATTGAAAATATGACAGTTGCAAGCCGTATGACAATGGCAAACATGGCAATCGAAGCAGGAGCAAAATGCGCACTTTTCACACCGGATGAGAAAACTGCCGAGTATTGCAATATTGAATTAAATGATTATCAGAAGAGTCTGGTTGGTGATCCGGATGCAACTTATATGAGAACGATCACTTATAAAGCAGAGGACTTTGTACCGGTTATGGCCCTTCCGTCACAGGTTGACAAAATCAGAAATGTATCCGAGGTAGAAGGAACCGAGATCGATCAGGTATTTATCGGCTCTTGCACAAACGGACGTCTGGAGGATCTTCAGGCAGCAGCAGAAGTGTTAAAGGGCAAAAAAGTTGCGGATTTTGTAAAACTGATCGTGACTCCGGCGAGCCGTAAGATCTACAAACAGGCAGCAGATATGGGAATCCTTACGACTTTATCTGAGGCAGGTGCGATCATTACCCATCCGGGTTGCGGACTTTGCTGTGGACGTACCGGAGGAATTCTGTCAGACGGAGAACGTGTGGTTGCAACCAACAACCGTAACTTCCTTGGACGTATGGGAACTTCTAAGGTCGAGATTTATCTGGCATCTCCGAAAACAGCGGCAAGCTGCGCGGTGGCAGGAAAGATTGTAAGTCCAAAGTAGAGGAGTTCACTATGAAAAAAATTGGATTTATCGGTGTTGGCATCATGGGAAAATCCATGGTGCGCAACCTTATGAAAACAGGATATGAACTGCATATTTACGCAAGAACAAAAGCGAAAGTCGATGATGTGATCAGCGAGGGTGCAATTTTCCATGAATCTATCAAAGAATGTGTACCTGGATGTGATGCAGTGATCACCATCGTTGGTTTTCCGAGAGATGTGGAAGAGGTTTACTTCGATGAAGGCGGTATTCTGGAAAATGCAGATCCGGGAACCTATCTGATCGATATGACAACTACAAGCCCGATGCTTGCAGAAAAGATTTCAAAAGAGGGCACAGAAAAAGGATTCCATGTGCTGGATGCGCCTGTAACAGGTGGGGATACCGGAGCAAAAAACGCTACATTATCCATCCTTGTCGGCGGCGAGAAAGAAGATTATGAAGCTTGTATGGAGCTTTTCAAAGCAATGGGAACAAACATCAATTATCAGGGAAAAGCCGGATGTGGACAGCATGCAAAGCTTGCTAATCAGATTATGATCGCCGGTGCCTTAAGTGGTGTATGTGAGGCCTTTTCCTATGCGCAGGCCAAAGGACTGGATCTGAATGTCCTTTTTGATTCGGTCTCTACCGGGGCAGCAGGAAGCAAACAGTTGGATGCCTTCGGACCAAAGATCATTGCCGGAGATTATGCACCGGGATTCTTTATGAAGCATTTCATCAAGGATATGAAGCTTGCGCTGACTGAGGCGAATATAAGCGGACTGAGTCTTGAGGTGCTGAGTCTGGTACTGTCAAATTATGAAGAGTTGGCACAGGAAGGGCTTGGAGATCTTGGGACACAGGCGCTGATCAAGTATTATGATGTGCAGGATGTAGAAGAATAATCGTATGTGATTTAGGGAGCTGTTTTGCAGCTCCCTGATATTTTGTGTTTCATAAACAGTAACGAGAAAACCCGCTGATCTTTCGACCAGCGGGTTTTCTTGTGCTTTTATTTAATTTCTAAAGGAATGAGAGTAAAGTGCGGCAATCGGGGTAACCCGATTGCGCTTACTTTATGAGGGGGGAGATAGTTGTTTATCAACTATCTGACTCTTAGTATACAGATAAATTGTGTTCAAAATATGTCTATATCATAAAAGAAAAAGAAAATTTCTTAAGGAAAAATGAACTATCGATTAAGGAATATTGATTAGAGTACAATAAAAAAATCATTGCGAAAGTACTTTCAAATGTAATCAGATTCTTTTTACATCGTTGCAACTGCGGTAGTTTAATGGTATACTGGACATATTGCAAAAGTAGAAAATGGCAGCAGAAGCTGTCGGCAATGTTTACAAGGCTCATTGGGGTTATGTGAAATATATAAGAGAGTAATACGGAGGAACAGAACAGATGGATTTGGTAACAGTAAGAGAATTATACAGAAACAGAGAGGAATATCTGGATAAAGAAGTGACCATCGGGGGATGGGTGCGCAGTATCCGTGATTCTAAGACATTTGGATTTATCGTTGTAAATGATGGATCTTTCTTTGAAAACCTTCAGGTAGTATATCATGATAATATGGAGAACTTTGGCGAAATTTCCAAGCTGAATGTTGGTGCGGCAATCATTGTAAAAGGAACACTTGTCGCAACACCACAGGCAAAGCAGCCATTTGAGATCCAGGCAACAGAAGTTGTTGTAGAAGGTACCTCTGCACCGGATTATCCGCTTCAGAAAAAACGTCACAGCTTTGAATATTTAAGAAGTATTGCACATCTTCGTCCAAGAACCAATACTTTCCAGGCAGTGTTCAGAGTACGTTCACTGACTGCTTATGCAATCCACAAATTCTTCCAGGAAAGAGGATTCGTATATGTACATACACCGCTGATCACAGGAAGTGACTGTGAGGGTGCAGGAGAAATGTTCCAGGTAACAACACTGGATATGAACAATGTGCCGAAAAATGCAGACGGAACTGTTGATTATTCCAAAGATTTCTTTGGAAAAGAGACAAACCTTACCGTAAGCGGACAGCTGAACGGTGAAACTTATGCACAGGCATTCCGCAATATTTACACATTCGGACCGACATTCCGTGCGGAGAATTCCAACACCACACGTCATGCCGCCGAGTTCTGGATGATCGAGCCGGAAATCGCATTTGCAGATCTGGAAGATGACATGATCCTTGCAGAAAACATGCTGAAATATGTTATCCGCTACGTGATGGAAAACGCTCCGGAAGAGATGAATTTCTTCAATTCTTTCGTAGACAAAGGACTGATCGACCGTCTGAACAACGTTGTAAATTCTGATTTCGCAAGAGTTACTTACACAGAAGCAATCGAAATCCTTGAAAAGCACAATGACAAATTTGAATACAAAGTATCATGGGGAGCAGATCTGCAGACAGAACATGAACGTTATCTGACAGAAGAGATCTACAAACGTCCGGTATTCGTTACCGATTATCCGAAGGAGATCAAAGCTTTTTACATGAAGATGAATGATGATAACAAGACCGTAGCAGCAGTTGACTGTCTGGTTCCTGGAATCGGTGAGATCATCGGAGGAAGCCAGAGAGAGGACGACTACGATAAACTTGTTGCAAGAATGAAAGAGCTTGGACTTAAGGAAGAAGATTACGGATTCTATCTGGATCTGAGAAAGTACGGATCTACAAGACATGCAGGATTCGGACTTGGATTTGAGAGATGCATCATGTATCTTACAGGAATGTCCAACATTCGTGACGTAATTCCGTTCCCAAGAACTGTGAATAACTGCGAACTGTAAAAAAGAAGAATGAAGAAAAAGGGGACCGGGAACTGCATCAAAAGGGTGTGTTTTCCGGTCTGCTGTTTTATACGCAAATCTTTCTATATACGGAAAGGAAAAGTGAAATATGAATATTTTAGTTGTAGATGATGAAAAAGAAATTGCGGATGTCGTAGAATTATATCTGCAAAATGAATACCATGTTTTGAAATTTTACACAGGGCAGGAAGCATTGGAATGTATTGAGAAGACAAATGTGGATCTGGCAATCCTGGATGTGATGCTGCCGGATATTGACGGTTTCACGATTCTGAGAAAGATCCGCGAGAAATACACATTTCCGGTGATTATGTTGACCGCGAAGACGGAGTACCGGGACAAGATCACCGGGCTTACGATGGGGGCTGACGACTATATTCCGAAACCATTCAACCCGCTGGAGCTGGTAGCGAGAGTGAAAGCACAGATGCGCAGATACACGCAGTACAACGATGGTAAGAAAAGTGATTCTGAGAATATCATTGATTTTGCAGGACTCTTGTTAAATAAAGAATCCCATGAATGCATCTATAATGAGCAGTCTCTTCCGCTGACACCGACGGAATTTGAGATTCTGTGGATTCTTTGTGAGAATCGCGGAAAGGTGATCAGCTCACAAAGATTATTTGAAGAGGTCTGGCATGAAGAGTATCTGAAGAACAGCAACAATACGGTGATGGTACATATCCGGCATCTGCGTGAGAAATTGAGTAAACCGACTGGAAAATCAGATCTTATCAAGACTGTCTGGGGAGTGGGATACAAAATTGAAGAATAATTACAGAAAATTAAAACTGAGCATATTGCTTCAGACGGTTTTTATTACGGCCCTGACGGTGCTGGTTGGCAGATTTATTCTGGAGTATTTTATCGATGGTATTTATAATGACAGCTTTGCCAATGGCTTTTTGCGAATATTGGAAGCTTTTCATGTGAGTGAAGAGACCGCAACATCTTTGTATTGGCAGTGGATCGGCAATAATAAAGTGTTCTTTATGATCCTCGGTTTTTTACTTTTATTTTCGTTGTTTTTTTATGTGGCACTTTCAAAAATGACGCGTTATCTGGAACAGGTAGAAGATGGGATTGAAAATATTATTTCAGCGTCTGACCAGCCAATCCGGCTGATTACGGAGTTAAAACCAATCGAGGATCGTCTCAATGAGATTAAAGAGACATTAAGGAGCCAGGAGGAAGAGGCAGAAAAGCTTGAGCAGAGGAAAAATGATGTCCTGCTTTTTCTGGCACATGATTTAAAAACACCGCTTACTTCTGTGGTGGCGTATCTGAGTATGCTGGATTCTCATCCGGAGATGCCGGCAGAGGAGCGCGCCAAATATACGCAGATATCTCTGGAGAAGGCGAATCGACTGGGGGATCTTTTGAAAGAGTTTTTTGAAAGTATAAAGTTGAATCTGCAGGATATTGAACTGGATAAGGTGGATATTGATCTGACCATGATGCTGGAACAGATTGCAGACGAACTCTATGGGGTACTTCAGGAGAAGATGCTGACCTGCAAGGTGGAAGCAGAGGAAGAGATCCTGATCGAGGGAGATCCGGATAAGCTTGCCAGGGTTTTTGATAATATTCTGCGAAATGCCATAGCATACTGCCGGGAGAAAAGTGTGCTTCTGATTCAGGCTGCCAAGGAGGAGAACCAGGTAAGAATCTGTTTTGAAAATGAAGGAGATACGATACCGGAAGAGAGCCTGAAGAGGATCTTTGATAAATTTTATCGCGCGGATGCGTCGAGATCCAGCAGTACCGGAGGAGCAGGACTGGGGCTTGCCATTGCAAAAGAGATTGTAGAGCTGCACAAGGGACAGATCATTGCCGAGAGCAGTGGTGGAAAGACACGTTTTATCGTGACACTTCCCCTTAAAGGAGGAGTAGAAAGTAATGAAATTCATACACACAGCGGACATTCATCTGGGGGCAGAGCCGGACGCAGGAAGTTCTTACACCGCAAAGCGACCGGAAGAACTGTGGAATAGCTTTGAGCGTCTTTTAAATATCTGTGAAGAAGAACAGACAGATCTTCTTCTGATCGCAGGGGATCTGTTTCACAGACAGCCGCTTTTAAGAGAGCTGAAGGAACTGGATTATTTATTTTCCAGACTGACACATACACAGGTCGTGCTGATGGCGGGCAACCATGATTACCTGAAAAGTACGTCCTATTACCGGAATTATAAATGGCAGGGACCGGTGCACATGTTTTTGTCTCAGAAACCTGCCTGTATGGAATTTAAAGAGCTTGGGGTCCGCATATACGGACTCAGCTATGAGGAACGGGAGATCACAGAACCGCTTTATGAGAAAATCCTTCCGGAAAAAAGAGGAATAGCCTCCATCCTTCTGGCCCATGGCGGCGATGAAAAGCATATCCCGTTCCGAAAGAACGAATTACTGAAGCTGGGATATGATTATATTGCTCTTGGGCACATTCATCTTCCGGCAGAGCTTGCAAAGGATCGGATGTATTACGCAGGATCCCTGGAGCCTACAGATAAAAATGACACCGGGAAGCATGGTTATATCAAAGGGGAGATTAAAAATGGAAGAACCCGGATGGAATTTATTCCTTTTGCATCCAGAGAATATGTGCATATGGAAGTAGAAGCAGGAAGAGAGATGACCGGACGGGAAATGAAAGAAAAAATAGCCCTTGCCATACGAGAAAGAGGTATACAGAACATTTATAAAATCATTCTGCGGGGATTTCGGGATCCGGATATGATCTATGATACCGACCGGATGGATTCCTATGGAAATATTGTCGAAATCCTGGATGAAACAAAGCCGGCATATGATTATGAAAAGTTGAAAAAACAAAATGCAGGAAATCTTCTGGGCTGGTATATAGAAAGTTTTGCAGAAGCAAAGGATGACAGTGTGGAGGCAATTGCATTGGCTGAGGGAGTACAGGCCATGCTGGAGGCAAAGGGGAGCAAATTATGAAGATAACGGAACTGATCCTGAAGAATTTCGGTAAGTTCACGAATAAGCAGATCCTGCTTACGGATGGGATCAATATTATTTACGGAGAAAACGAATCGGGAAAAACAACGCTGCATACCTTTCTGAAGGGAATGCTTTTTGGAATGGAAAGAAAGCGCGGGCGTGCCGCCGCAACAGATACATTTCGTACCTATGAGCCTTGGGAGAATCCAAACTTTTATGCGGGAATCCTGCGGTTTACCTGTGGCGGTCGAAAATTCCTGCTGGAGCGAAATTTCGATCGGTATGCAAAAGGCGGCTCTCTGATCTGTGAAGATGATGGAGAAGAATTGTCACTTGAGCATGGGGATCTGGAAATTCTGTTAGGTGGTATGACAGAAAGTGATTATGAAAATACAGTTTCGGTAGGACAGCTCCGGGTACAGACCGGAGAAATACTGGCGGCGGAGCTGAAGAATTATGCGGCAAATTATTATGCAACCGGGAACAGCGAGATTGACCTCGAAGGGGCGCTTGCCCTTTTAAAAGAGCGGAAGAAAGAGCTGGAAAAAGAAGAACGTGAAAAGAGGCAGCTGATCAGCGAAAAGAAAGAGCGGGCAGAGATGGAGGCATCCTATGTCTGGCGGGATCTGCATCAGTTAGAAAATGAAGCGGAACAGCTGAAAAGAAGCTGTGAAGAGAAACGCAGAGAATGGGAAAGCTGGGTAAATGAAGATAAAAAGCGGAAGAAACGGGAAGAGGCAGCAGGATATTTTGCCGGGTGGAGGATTCATCCACTGGAGGCAGTGAGTATGCTGGGGGCATTTTTTGTGACTTTTCTGCTTTTTCATAAGCCGTGGAATTTTCTTGTGGCAATCGTGGTGGCACTGGCTGAAGGGCTGTATGTCTGGAATTGTCTGAAAGATGGAAAGAAGAAAAAGAAAGCCAGATTACAGGAGATAAAAGAACAGGGCATTTCTCTCAAGGCAGATTATGAGAGGCAGAAAGGAAAGCTTGCAAAAGTACAGGAAACCTATCATGAAAAAGAAGTGTTGTATGAAAATCTGCAGGAACGAGTCGGCGAGTTCGATGAGATGAACAGTGAAGAGATAGAGCGATTAAAAAACAAGCAGGGTGTTGAACTTGCTATGGAACAGTTGACCAGACTTGCCGCACAGATGCAGAGTCGGACAAGCGATCTTATGAATACAGAAGTATCTGCAATCATGGATGCCATCACAGATGGAAAATATAACAGACTCTGGGTAGATGAAAATCTGTATGTGCAACTTATGAGTAATGGGAAAAAGATATCCATGGATCAGGTAAGCCGTGGAACTCTGGAACAGATTTATTTTGCAATCCGGATGGCCGCAACAAAAATTCTCCACGAGGAAGAATGTCCGGTGATCCTGGATGATACATTCGGCTATTATGACGACAGTAGACTTGCGCAGACCCTTCGCTGGCTGAAAGACAGTAAGCGGCAGGTAATTATATTCAGCTGTCAGAAGCGGGAGATGGAAATGCTGGAAAAGATGGGATGTGCATATCATAAGGTGATGTTGTAAAGACAAGGAGGAAGATTTTATGATTCGGCTTCAGGATATTGCAGAAATGGCAGGTGTCAGCCGTACTACGGTATCTAATGTTATAAATGGCAATACCAAAAGAGTTTCCCAGAAAACGATTGATAAAATCACGACTATTCTTAAAGAACAGAACTATGTTCCGCATATGGGTTCCGTGATGCTTTCCGGCCATGGTTCCAGAATTATAGGTGTAGTACTCGGATTTTCTTATGCCCATGGTATGCAGTCACTTCAGGATCCATTTGTGGGAGAACTGATCGGAACGATTCAGATGGAAACGGAAGAAAATGGATATTATGTTATGCTTATTGGCGGTGAAAGTATTCAGAATGTAGTGGATATTGCCTCAAAATGGAATGTAGAGGGATTGCTTATCCTTGGCTACAATGAAGAACAGTATCGCAGTCTTTCGCGCAGATTAAACAAGAAAATGATTCTGATCGATGCTTATCCGGAAGGTGCTTATACGTTCCAGAATGTCGGTATAGATGATTATTCGGGAGGGTATCAGATCGGAGAATACCTGTATTCCTGTGGATATAAGAAAGCATTGTTTGTTGCGGAAACGGAGAGAGACAGTGATTACTATCGGTGGATGGGATTCAAACAGGCGATGGAAAAATCGGGGGGATTCTGCAGTCGTTCCCGATATATAATTATTCCGGGTGAAAAAAGATTGCGTCTCAGAAAATACAGAGAGCTTCTCCCACGTTTTTTAGAAGCAAAAGCACTTGCGTTTTCCTCAGATTATAATGCGATAGAAGCGATAAATTTCTTTTTTGATGAAGGCATCATGGTCCCGAATCAGATTTCTGTTACAGGATATGATGACAGTGTCTACGCAAGTATGGTTCGACCGAAACTGACAACGGTTCATCAGGATGTTCCGCAAAAGGCGCATGTGGCGCTGAAACGTCTGCTGAAATTAATTCAGGGAGAGACATTGGACGAATTAAATATAAAAAATCCAGTCTATCTGGTAAAGAGGGATTCTGTCAGGGAATGACAGGATCCTTTTTTCAACTTTGCATGTATACAGGTAAGCCGGTGGAATGGTCTGGTTGTTTTTGTGCAGACTGTATAAAAGCAGGAAATAAACTTTGTTGTCTTTTATAGTTTCGCGAGAAACCTCTTGATTTTGCTAAGATGTATGGGGTATCATGAATAGTGTTGTTACAGGAGCGGTTAAATAATACTAAACAATTATAAACGAGGAGATTTGGCATGGAGAAAAAATGGTGGAAAGAAAGTGTAGTATATCAGATGTATCCAAAGAGTTTTAAAGACAGTAACGGTGATGGTGTGGGAGATATCAGAGGAATCATACAGAAACTGGATTACCTTAAAGAACTTGGGGTAAATGTATTGTGGATTTCTCCGATGCTGGAATCACCTCAAGACGATAATGGTTACGATATTTCTGATTACCGCAGAATTTATGAAGAATATGGAACGATGGAGGATTACGAGGAATTGTTGTGTGAAGCACACAAAAGATCCATCAGGATTCTGATGGATCTTGTAGTCAATCATACATCGGATGAACATAACTGGTTTATTGAAAGCCGCAAGTCAAAAGATAATCCATATCGTGATTATTATATCTGGAAGGACCCGGTAAACGGAAAAGAACCTAATAACTGGGGCGGAGTATTTGGTGGTTCTGCATGGGAATATGATCCGCAAACTCAGATGTATTATCTGCATCTGTTTTCAAAAAAACAACCGGATCTCAATTGGGAAAATGAAAAAGTACGCCAGGAAGTTTATGACATGATGAAATTCTGGTGTGAAAAAGGAATTGACGGCTTCCGAATGGATGTTATCAGTATGATTTCCAAAGATCAGAGATTTCCGGACGGAGAAATGAATAACGGTCTTTATGGGGACTTTGGACCATATTGTGTACATGGTCCAAGGGTCCACGAATTCCTTCAGGAAATGAATCAAAAAGTTCTTTCAAAATATGATATCATGACAGTCGGTGAGACCGCAGGAGTCACAATAGAAGAAGCACAGAAATATGCGGGTGATGACCGAAATGAATTGAACATGGTATTCCAATTCGAGCATGTGGAGAGTGGATGCGGAGATTATGGAAAGTGGACGACTGCAAAATATGACTTCAAAGAGTTCAAAAATATTATGATCAAATGGCAGGAAGAACTTCAGGGTAAGGCGTGGAACAGTTTGTTTTTAGGTAATCATGATCAACCGAGAAGTGTCAGCCGTTTTGGAAATGACAATCCGGTATACAGAGAAACCTCCGCAAAAATGCTGGCGACCTGTATTCATATGATGCAGGGAACGCCATATGTATATCAGGGTGAAGAGCTTGGTATGACAAACATTTACTTTGACAAACTGGAAGATTACCGTGATATTGAAAGTATTAATTACTTTGAAGAGTTTACGGAATCAGGTCTTATGACTCCGGAACACATGATGAAATGTCTGATGCTGAGAAGCCGTGACAATGCGAGAACTCCGATGCAGTGGGACGACAGTAAACAGGCTGGATTCACAGAGGGCGAGCCGTGGATCAAAGTGAATCCGAACTACAAGAAGATCAATGCAGCACAGCAGCTTGAAGATCCGGATTCTGTTTTCCACTACTATCAGAAACTGATCCGATTGCGTAAAGAAAAAGACATTATTGTTTATGGTGAATTTGAACCTCTTTACCGTGAGGATGAACAGATTTTTGCGTACACAAGAAAACAGGATCAGGAAAAGCTTCTGACTGTCTGCAACTTCAGCGATAAGAATGCAGAAGTAGAAGTGCCGGAAGAATTTAAAGGCGCAGAGTGTCTGATCACAAACCTTGGAAGAAAAGAATTTGAAGGAAAAATTGTTCTGAATCCATATGAAGCATTTGTACTATATTATAAACACTAGGTGATAAAGAAATGATTAGAAAATATAGATATGGAACTCCGTTTGATACGGAGGCACTGACTGAAAAGATTGAAACAACTAAGGGCGTTTTCCCGTATGGAGAGGTCAGTCAGGAGGAAGGATTTGTTTTTACTTATATCATGGATGAAGATGACATTGTCTATGGTCTGGGTGAAGCCAATCGTGGAATCAACAAGAGAGGGTACTGTTATATCAGTAATTGTACAGATGATCCGGTACACACAGAGGACAAGCGTTCTCTGTACGGAGCCCACAACTTTATTGTTGTGAGCGGAAAGAGGACGTTTGGATTATTTTTCGACTATCCCTCAAAACTGACCTTTGATATTGGATATGACAGAGAGGATACCCTTAAGGTATCTTGCGAAAATGCTGACTTGGATATCTACGTGCTTGAAGGTGAGAATGCTTATGATATCGTAAAACAGTTCCGCCATGTAATCGGACGTAGCTATATCCCGCCGAAGTTTGCCTTTGGTTTCGGACAGAGCCGCTGGGGTTATACGACGAAAGAAGATTTCCGTACTGTCGCAAAAGGATATCGGGAGAATCATATTCCGATCGACATGATTTATATGGATATTGACTATATGCAGTCATTTAAAGATTTCACAGTGAGTGAAGAAAATTTCCCGGATTTTCCGGAATTCGTACAGGAAATGAATGACCAGAGTATTCGCCTGATTCCGATCATTGATGCCGGTGTCAAGGTTGAGCCGGGATATGAGATTTACGAGGAAGGTGTCAAAAACAACTATTTCTGCAAGAGAGAAGACGGAAGTGATTTCGTTGCAGCTGTATGGCCGGGAGATACCCATTTTCCGGATATGCTGAATCCGGAAGCCAGAAAATGGTTCGGGGACAAATATCGTTTTCTGATCGAACAGGGAATAGAAGGTTTCTGGAATGATATGAACGAGCCTGCGATCTTTTATTCTTCCGAAGGCCTTGCAGAGGCAAAAGAACTTGCCGGAGAGTTTGCAAAGGATACCGAAGGCAAGATCCATTCCTGGGAAATGCAGGACAAGATGCTCAGTATTGCAAATAATCCGGAAGACTATAAAAGATTTTATCACAATGTGGATGGCAAAAAGATCCGCCATGACAAAGTACATAATCTTTTTGGCTATAATATGACAAGAGCGGCCGGAGAAGCGTTTGAACGCATTGACCCGGAAAAACGTTTTCTGATGTTTTCCAGATCTTCTTACATCGGAATGCATCGTTATGGAGGAATCTGGACCGGAGATAATAAATCCTGGTGGTCACATATCCTTCTTAACCTGAAGATGCTGCCGTCTCTGAACATGTGTGGTTTCCTGTATACAGGTGCTGACCTTGGAGGTTTTGGTGCTGATACAACAAGAGAATTGCTGCTACGTTTTCTCGCACTTGGTGTATTTACACCACTGATGCGTAATCATTCGGCGACGGGAACAAGAGAGCAGGAATGTTATCAGTTCGAAAATATCGAGGATTTCCGTGCTGTCATTAACACCAGATATCGTCTTGTGCCGTATCTGTACAGCGAGTACATGAAAGCTGCGCTGAGTGATGACATGTATTTTAAGCCGTTAGGGTTTGTTTATCCAGATGACAAGAGAGCAATCCGAGTAGAGGATCAGCTGATGCTCGGAAACGAGATTATGATCGCTCCGGTTTACGAGCAGAACGCAAGAGGCCGTTATGTTTATCTGCCGGAAGAAATGAAATTTGTCAAGTTTCTGCCGGATGGAAGCATTTCGGAAGAGATTCTCGCGAAAGGTATCCATTATGTAGATGTGGCATCAAATGAAGTACCGCTCTTCATTCGAAATGGTAAATGTATCCCGGTTGCAGAAGCGGCAGAGTGTGTGAAAGATATTGATACCGAACATCTGCAGCTTATCGGATATAAAAACAGCAGTTATACCATGTATGAGGATGACGGGATCCGCAAAGATTACGATAAAAAAGAGAATTACCGAGTATTCACAAATTAACGTTTAAGAGTAAAAAAATACTGCCTGAATATCAGAAAATGATATTCAGGCAGTATTTTTTGTCATACAGCGGAAAAATTTCGCTAGTATGGATTAGTCAATCGCTTCCCCTTTTTTATACTTCTCAACTACATTCTGGATACGTTCGCTTGGATCAAGGATACTGCTGATAGAAGCATCATGGTTCAGTGTATCGATCACCAGTGCGATGTACTTGCTCATGTCGCAGTTGATGTAGTAAGGACGGCTGAGCAGTTCCGGTGTCTGATAGATCAGGTTTGTTGTGAGGATTCCGTTGATCAGTCCTTCTTCGTAAGCCTGGTCGAATTTTTCCATACCGTTTGTGAAAAGTCCGAAGGTTGCAGCAGCGTAGATACGTTTTGCTTTACGCATCTTGAGCTGGCGTGCTACATCGAGGATACTGTCACCTGACGAAATCATATCATCGAGGATGATTACGTCTTTTCCTTCTACGGAAGAGCCAAGGAATTCGTGTGCTACGATCGGGTTACGTCCGTCTACGATGGTTGTGTAGTCACGGCGTTTGTAGAACATACCCATGTCGAGTCCGAGTACGTTGGCAAAGTAGATTGCACGTCCGGTTGCACCTTCATCCGGGCTGATCGCCATCATATGGTCAGCATCGATCTGAAGATCCGGTACATGCTTTAAAAGTCCTTTTACGAACTGGTAAGTCGGACGGATCGTCTCAAATCCGTTCAGCGGGATCGCATTCTGGACACGTGGGTCGTGTGCATCGAAAGTGATGATATTGTCAACACCCATGCGGACAAGCTCCTGCAGACCAAGTGCACAGTCCAGTGATTCACGGCCGCTTCTCTTGTGCTGGCGGCTTTCATACAGGAAAGGCATAATGACGTTCAGACGACGTGCTTTTCCTCCTACAGCGGCGATGACACGCTTCAGGTTCTGGAAATGGTCGTCCGGTGACATATGGTTGGTATTGCCGCTGAGCGAATAAGTCAGGCTGTAGTTGCAGACATCGACCATCAGATAAAGGTCTTTTCCACGTACAGACTCATTGATAATACCTTTGGCTTCACCAGATCCAAAACGCGGTACTTTTGCGTTGATCAGATAGTTCGGCTTTTCGTAGCCGTTGAAAACAAGATTGTCTTTCTGGAAACGAGTCTCTTCCTTTCTCCATTTTACGAGATAGTCATTGACTTTATTTCCCATCTCTTCACAGCCGTCTACAGCAATAATGCCGAGAGAGCCAACTGGAATATTATCCAGAATTCGTTCACTTCGATGTAACATCAGTGTTCCTCCCTGTACATAAGTTTCTTTTGAATGCGGATATCATCACCGGCAAGGCGAAGTATCTTATAATGGTTGCTTATCCGGGAAAATGTACGTTCTGTATAGTTCGTCTTGATTTCCTCCAGAGTAAGATTAGTAGAAATGATCGTGGATTTCCTGTTCAGGATCCGATCATTTAAACACACAAAAAGCTGAGAAACGACAAAGTCTGTATTTCGTTCGGTTCCCAGGTCATCAATGATCAGCAGATCACACTGGTGGATCTGCTCATATAAAAGACAGCTCTCATCATTCCGGGTCAGTGCTTTTTCAAGGAGCGCATCGAAAAATTCAGAGGCAGTCAGGTAAAGAACGGAATGCAGAGAATCCATCACTTCTTTTGCAATGCAGTGACTGAGAAATGTCTTCCCAATACCAGTATTCCCAAAAAGGAGCAGATTACCATGTTCGGTATCAAAATTGTGGATGAAATTCATACATTCCTGATAAGCCTGCGTTGCAAGCTCGCGGGAATTCTGACCAGAAAGCCGGTCTCTATAATTGGATGAATAATAATCAAAATTAAAATGTTCAAAATTTTCCTGTTCGAGAAGCCCTTTTAAGTTGGACTGGGTGTAGAACAGATCAATGATCGCTTTTAAAAAGCAATGGCACTTTTTCGTGCCGACATAGCCGGTATCCTGACAGTCCGGACATTCAAAATGCTGTTCCAGATAGTCTTCCGGGAATCCGGCGTCGGAAAGGAGTCGGCGGCGTCTGTCAGAAAGAGACCGGATCTCTTCCTTCAAAGAAGCGAGGGCAGTGTCATCGCCTGCGAGCAGCTTTTTCGCCTGATCAAGACTGGCAGAAGAAATAGAGGCATCAATCGATGCAAGCTCCGGAACCTTCTGGCAGACACGCTCGTAGTGAAGATTCGCGAGGTCGCGGCTCTTCGCTCTTTTTTCTTCATATACGCGCATCAGCGCATTGTATTGTGAATTAGTTAACGGCACAGTGTTCCCCTTTCTTAGTTACTGCGTAATAATTTTTTGGTAAGCTCGTCCATATTGTAAGAACGTTCTTCAAAATTACGGAATTTGGAAGGCTGCTGGGCAGAAGGTGTACGGTTTTGCCCCGAAGGAGTTTTCCTCCGGTCTTTTTCCTGCTCAAAGGCAGAATCAAGACGCTCAACATCTGCCAGTGTACGAACGTTGCCCGTCTTCCAGTTTTCGAGAATCTTGTCAGTATATTCAAAACTTGGCTGGTGGATCGCACTGATGGTGCGGTTGCATGCTTCCAGAATGAGATCCAGTTCGAAATTCCCATCCTCCAGCCATTTGCGGATATAATCCAGTTCGGCAGATGCAGGTCCCCGCCCTTTGATGCCAAATGCATTCAGGATAGAATAGCAGGTTTTGTTGTAAAATGCAGAGGAATTACGTGCCTGATCGACGGTTGTAATATGTTCATCTGCCCATGAAAGTGCTACTTTCTGAATGTAATGCATGCTCTTATGTCCGTTCTCCACACAGTATTCGATCAGATACTCGATCAGGTCTGCGGAAAAACCAAGGGAATCATAAAAGTAGGTAATCGCATCAACATCGGTACGGGATAAGGTTTTGCCAAGATATTGTTCAGCAATAAAAAGAATCTGCTTTAATTCTCTTCTTGCAGCAAGGGAACGCCTTGATGCAGGAAGATTCTGACCGGCAGCTTTGTCTGAAACAGTGGTATTTCCATCAGACTGCGTGACCGGAGATTTTTCATGAACGGAAGCAGACTGTGCGGAAGGTGTATGGAAAGCCGCTTTGACAGGTGTCTGATGAGTTGGTGCTTTTCCGATACAGATTCCGGCGAGTTCATTTGTTTCGTCATATTCGAGAGAAAGAATTCCTTCTTTTTCCCAGTATTTGAGTGCGCGCAGGATATCGCCTTCGGTATTCTCCAGAAGGTCTGCCATCTGCGGGATATCCGGAAGCTGCTCCGGGATATTCTGATAACGGAGAAGAAGAAGATAGACTTTTACATATTCTCCGTTCGCAGATACCATATAATGATCGATAAAGTCATTCTCCACGATCGTTATGTTATTGTGGGAATGATTGCGCAAAATAAGTGCACTCATAATTTCCGCTTCCTTTCTTTTCTGACTTTGTTCATTATAACATCATCCCAGATTGTAAAAAAGAATTTTCTGACGGAAATTTTTGTTATTACAGATAAAATTTCGCAAATATTGGAGAAAATCAGGCTTTCAACAGGTCTTCCCCAATGGTTACAACATCTCCGGCACCCATTGTGATCAGAAGATCGCCAGGCTGGCAATGGGTGGTGACGAACTCTTCGATGGCTGCAAAGCTTGGAAGATAAGTTGCGTCACATCCATGTTCTTTGACTGCATCTGCAAGCTGTGTAGAAGAGATGCCTAAAGTATCTGTCTCACGCGCTGCATAGATGTCAGCAAGGATTACATGGTCTGCATGTGCGAGTGCTTCAGCAAATTCTGAGAATAATGCTTTTGTACGTGTATAAGTATGTGGCTGGAAAATACACCACAGCTTTTTATGTGGATAATGTGCAGCACTTTTCAGCGTTGCAGCAATCTCTGTCGGATGGTGTGCGTAATCATCAATGATGGTCACTCCGCCGACTTCACCTTTGTATTCAAAACGACGGTCTGTTCCGTGGAAGGAAGCAAGACCTGTCTGGATCGTCTCCGCAGGAACACCAAGAATATCGGCAACTGCGATTGCCGCAAGTGCGTTATATACGTTGTGCTCACCGCCGACTGCAAGAGCGAGATGGGCAACATTCTGTCCGTCTTTTACGACATCGAAAGAGGCATTGCCCTGTTCGTTATAAGTAATATTGGCTGCACTGTAATTCAGGGAAGCTTCTTTGCCAAAAGTGATAACACGACAGGAAAGATCGGAGGTGATCTCTTCAATTTTATCAATATCTCCGTTGATGACGAGAGTTCCGTTTTCCGGAAGAAGCTTAGCAAAAAGGTGGAAAGAATTACGGATATCGTCCAGGTCTTTAAAAAAGTCCAGGTGATCCGCATCCACATTCAGAATAATACCGATTTTCGGGAAAAAGTGCAGGAAACTGTTGGTATATTCGCATGCTTCCGTAATAAAAAGGTCAGGTCCGCCGACACGGATATTGCCTTCGATCGCTTTCAGAATACCGCCGACAGAGATTGTCGGATCCAGGTCTGCTGCAAGAGCAATATGAGAAAGCATAGAGGTTGTGGTTGTCTTACCGTGTGTACCGGATATAGCAACCGGTGTCTTATAGTTAGTCATAAGCTGACCGAGTAATTCTGCTCTGGATAACATCGGAAGATTCTGACGCTTTGCTTCTGCAAATTCTTCGTTGTCTTCGTGGATCGCTGCGGTATAAACTACAAGGTCGATACCGTCTATAATATTGGAAGCTTTCTGACCGTAAAATACGGTTGCACCATTCTGAGACAGATGATCCGTAAGTGCCGATTCTTTGTTATCGGATCCGGATACTGTGAAGCCTTCTTCAAGAAGGATCTCAGCGAGTCCGCTCATACTGATGCCGCCAATTCCGATGAAGTGGATATGGCAAGGCTGATTAAAATCAATTTTATACATAATGACACTTCCTGTTCTGTGAATTTGTTTCATAGTATTTGACTTACGTGCATAATTATAACATAGATAGGCCAAAAACCAAACCCTTTCTTTTTGTGATATTTCTATAAAAAAGATAGGTAAACAGAAATATTTTTGTAAAATATGTTCACTATATGTATGTAATATGTTATAATGAAAAAACCAGAATTACTGAGAAGGGGTGAAGACATGATAAAAAAGGAAATGATAGCAATGCTATTGGCAGGAGGACAGGGCAGCAGACTTGGCGTCCTGACTGCAAAAGTTGCTAAACCGGCTGTTGCATTTGGCGGCAAATACAGGATCATTGATTTTCCGCTGAGTAACTGTATCAACTCAGGAATCGATACAGTCGGTGTCCTGACCCAGTATCAACCACTCAGGCTTAATACACATATTGGAATTGGTATTCCGTGGGATTTGGACAGAAATGTTGGCGGCGTGACAATCTTACCTCCATACGAAAGAAGCAAGGGAAGTGACTGGTATACCGGTACTGCCAATGCTATTTATCAGAACCTGGAGTATATGGAAGCATATAACCCAGAGTATGTGCTCATCCTTTCCGGTGACCACATTTACAAAATGGACTACGAAGTGATGCTTGATTATCACAAAGCAAACAATGCGGATATCACCATTGCTGCTATGCCGGTACCGATTGAAGAAGCAAGCCGTTTCGGTGTCATGATCACAGACGGAAACGGAAGAATTACCGAATTTGAAGAAAAACCGGAGCACCCGAGAAGCAACCTCGCTTCTATGGGCATCTATATTTTCAGCTGGAAAGCATTAAAGGAATCTCTGACAGCCCTGAAGGATCAGCCGAGCTGTGACTTCGGAAAACATATTCTGCCGTACTGCCGCGACAACGGAAAACGTTTGTTTGCGTATGAGTTCAACGGCTACTGGAAAGATGTCGGAACGCTTGGCTCCTACTGGGAAGCAAATATGGAGCTGATCGATATTATTCCGGAATTCAATTTATATGAGGAGTTCTGGAAGATCTATACCAAAGGTGATATCATCCGTCCGCAGTATGTTTCCGGGGACGCTGTCATCGACCGCTGTATTATCGGCGAGGGCGCTGAAATCTACGGAGAGGTACATAATTCCGTCATCGGTGCGGATGTGCGCATTGAAAAGGGTGTTGTTGTAAGAGATTCTATTATTATGCGCCACAGCACAATCGGCGAGGGAACCCAGGTCAATAAGGCCATTATTGCAGAAAACGTACATGTCGGCAAACATGTTGTGATGGGCGTTGGCGAGGAAGCGCCGAACGTCTTAAAACCGAATATTTACGGATTCGGACTTGTGACCGTTGGAGAAAAGGCAGTCATTCCGGATGGCGTAACCATTGGAAAGAATGTCTGCATTTCCGGCGAAACTTCCCTTGAGGATTACCCGGATGGCACACTTCCGTCCGGCGGAGCAATTGTAGAAAAGGACGGTGAGTAATATGAGAGCATTGGGAATTATTCTTGCAGGCGGTAACAACAACAAAATGAGAGAGCTGTCCAATAAAAGAGCCGTTGCAGCTATGCCGGTCGCAGGCAGCTTCCGCAGCATCGATTTTGCGCTGTCAAGTATGGCAAACTCTCATATTCAGAAGGTGGCTGTCCTGACACAGTACAACGCCAGATCCTTAAACGAGCATTTGAGCTCATCCAAATGGTGGGATTTCGGAAGAAAACATGGCGGTCTGTTTGTATTTTCACCAACCGTTACATCAGATAACAGCTGGTGGTACCGTGGAACGGCAGACGCGATCAGTCAGAACCTGACTTGGCTGAAAAACAGCCATGAGCCGTACGTAGTCATTGCATCAGGAGATGGCGTATACAAACTGGATTTCAATAAGGTGCTGGAATATCATATTGCAAAACGTGCGGATGTTACCGTGGTATGCACGGATTCCAAGGAAGCAGACACCAGCCGCTTCGGCGTTCTGAAGATGAATGAGGACTGCCGCATCGAGGAGTTCGAGGAGAAACCGATGGTTTCGAACTCCAACGTGATTTCTACCGGCATTTATGTCATCCGCCGTCGCCAGCTGATCGAAATGATTGAGCGCAGCGCACAGGAAGACCGCTACGACTTTGTAAAGGATATTTTGATCCGTTACAAGAACCTGAAACGGATTTACGGATATAAAATCAATACCTACTGGAGCAACATTGCTACTGTGGATTCCTATTACAGAACCAATATGGATTTCCTGAAACCGGAGGTAAGAGATTACTTCTTCGGTCAGTATCCGGGCATCTACTCCAAGATCGACGATCTTCCGCCGGCAAAATACAATCCGGGCTGCGCAGTGAAAAATTCTCTTGTATCCAGCGGCTGTATCATCAACGGACAGGTTGAGAACTCTGTTTTGTTCAAGAAAGTATATGTTGGAAACAACTGTGTAATTAAAAATTCTATCATCTTAAATGATGTATATCTCGGAGACAACACTCACATTGAAAACTGTATTGTGGAGAGTAGGGACACCATCCGTGCAAACTCCTATCACTGTGGGGAGGACGGCATCAAAATTGTTGTCGAAAAAAACGAAAGATACGCCATCTGATTATGAGGTGAAAGGGGCATAAAAGTTTATGAACATTACAGACGTGAGAGTACGCAAGGTAACAAAAGAAGGAAAAATGAAGGCGGTTGTGTCTATCACAATCGATGACGAATTTGTTGTACATGATATCAAGGTGATTGAAGGAGAAAAAGGACTGTTTATCGCAATGCCGAGCCGTAAGGCTACGGACGGGGAGTACCGCGATATCGCACATCCGATCAACTCCGGAACCAGAGAAAAGATTCAGACCATTATCCTGAAACAGTACGAACAGGCGATGGCAGAAGCGGAAGTAGAGGAAGCTGCTGCAGAGGCCTGAGCAAAAAGGAAGAAAGAATGCCCCCGGGCGGAAAACGGAAGTGGTTACGTTTTCTGCCCGGGGGCGTTTTTGTCAGTAAAAATAAAGATGACGATATACAAAAGTATATCGCCATCTTTTTATGAGGGGGGAGATAGTGAGTGGTTTATCAACTATCCGAGCTTTATTATAAAAGGAATATGTGAGCAAAGTGTGTCCAAATTCTAAAAGAAATGGAAAAAATATAAAGAAAAGAAGAAAAATTGTGGGAAGAGGTATGGACAGAAGAGAGAAGAGAGCGTAAAGTGAGAGAAAAATGTATCTTCGGAGTCTTTTTTGTGCCTGTATTTGCGTGAGCTGAAAAATTCCGGGAGTACATCATAAAAAGAGGAGGAAACAGGATGAGACAGAAGAGAATCAGCGATTACGGATATCGGATAGGACATCATGGAAACGGACCGCGAAACAAAATTACGGATGTGCCCGGTGTGCGGGTAGGCCATGCGACGGTGGAAAGTGGAAATCAGCATACCGGAGTGACGGTGATTGTGCCGGGAGAAGGCAATCCGTTTCTGAAAAAGTACCTGGCGTCTGCCTACGTGCATAACGGTTTCGGGAAAACGTGCGGTCTTGTGCAGGTACAGGAGCTCGGAACTCTTGAAACGCCCATTGCCCTGACCAATACACTGAATGTCGGAAAAGTGGCGGATGCCATGATTTCATGGATGATACAGCAGACCCGAAAAGAAGGGGAAGATGTTTTTTCTATCAATCCGGTTGTCGGAGAATGTAATGATTCGAGAATCAATGAGATTTGTAATCGGGTAGTGGGGGAAAAAGAGCTGTATCAGGCACTGGAGCAGGCGGATACAGACTTTGCGGAAGGTGATATCGGTGCCGGAACAGGAACTATCTGCTATGGGCTGAAAGGGGGAATCGGATCAGCATCCCGCACGCTGGTGCTTGACGGAAAAACATATACCATTGGTGTTCTGGTACAGTCAAATTTCGGAGCAACCAGAGATTTGAAAATCAGTGGAAAACCGGCAGGAGAGAAGATTCTGGAGCGGATCCGGAAGGAAGAAT
>OGQS01000389.1_pt1 | contig 34202 bp, 30 predicted proteins | sample 1553331 | NCBI WGS metagenome assembly OGQS01 (sample SAMEA2580012, study PRJEB22360) | human gut metagenome | biome: human gut; feature: human-associated habitat; material: faeces | place: Denmark | collected 2008/2010
CGGGGTCTCGAGCACGGTGTTCGGGATCAGGATGACCGGGATGCGGTTACGCTGTTCGATCTTCGCGATTTCGGTGCGCTTCTCGTTCAGGAGGTACGTCGCGACATCGACCGGAACCTGAGCGTGAATCGCGCCGGTACCGTCCTTCGTGGCTTCTTCCTGGATGATGCGGAGAACCTGGAGCGCGGAGCTCTCGGTGTCACGGATGACGCCAAGGCCGTTGCAGCGCGGGCAGGTGATGTGGCTGCCTTCGTACAGAGACGGACGAAGTCTCTGGCGGGAGAGTTCCAACAAGCCGAAGCGGGAAATCTTGGCGATCTGGACGCGGGCTCTGTCGTGACGAATAGCTTCTTTGATGCGCTGTTCGATAGCACGCTGATGGGCCGGATCTTCCATATCGATGAAGTCGATGACGATCAAGCCGCCGAGGTCACGCAGACGCATCTGACGCGCAACTTCTTCAGCAGCTTCTTCATTGGTGTGGAAGGCAGTGGCTTCGATGTCTCCGCCGGCGGTGGCGCGGGCGGAGTTAACGTCGATGGCAACCAGGGCTTCAGTGTGGTCGATCACAATCGAGCCGCCCGAGGGGAGGGGAACGGTTCTGGAGTAGGCCGTTTCGATCTGATTTTCGATCTGGAAGCGGGAGAACAGGGGCACATCGTCCATGTAGCGCTTGACACGGTTGATCATGTCAGGCATGACGTGGCCCATGAACTGCTTAGCCTGTTCGTAGATGTCGTCGGTGTCAACGAGAATTTCAGCGATGTCCGGCTGGAAGTAGTCGCGGATCGCGCGAATCACGAGATTGCTTTCTTCAACGATCAGGAAGGGGGCCGGATTCACGCGTTCGTATTTCTGGCCGAGAGGACCGACGGGAGCGGTGACGAAGTTGCCTTCGGTGTCTTCATACTGCGGTGTGGCAGCTTCAACAATGGCCTGCCAGAGCTGGAGAAGGTAATCAAAGTCCCATTTGAGTTCTTCGACCGTACGGCCGATACCAGCGGTACGAGCGATGAGGCTCATGCCTTTCGGTGTCGGGAGCTTGGACATGTTTTCACGAAGCTCTTCGCGTTCTTCGCCTTCGATACGACGGCTGACACCGCCTCCGCGAGGATTGTTCGGCATAAGGACGAGGTAGCGACCGGCCAAGGAAATGAAAGTGGTCAGTGCCGCACCCTTGTTGCCGCGTTCTTCTTTTTCAACCTGAACAATGAGCTCGGTTCCTTCGGAGAGTGCTTCTTTGATGGTCGCAGTACGAACATCAACACCTTCTTTGAAGTAAGAACGGGAAATTTCTTTAAAAGGGAGAAAACCGTGGCGTTCTTCGCCGTAATCGACGAAACATGCTTCCAAAGACGGTTCAATACGGGTGATTACGCCTTTGTAGATATTGGACTTTCTCTGCTGACGTTCGGAAGACTCGATATCAATATCAATGAGCTTCTGACCTTCAACAATAGCGACACGCAGCTCCTCAGCATGCGTGGCGTTAAATAACATGCGCTTCATCAAGCACTCCTCAGTCACTGACGCGGACCATAGGCGTGCCGTAGAGAAAAGATATCAAACAGGTTCCGGAACAAGTGGAACGGGCAAAGGGATCTCCCTGAGTGAATCGCGGAAATTGTCCGCAGGAGGCTTTATAAAATCGAGAGAGGAGACCGCAGTGCAGGCACAATTATCCCTTCCCGTTAGGCAGGAATAGGCAGGCCGATCGAAACAGCGGAGGTAAGCCACTCTCTTTTTTCCAATACTTTTGCTGCACGAGTGCAGCATGTGTTCCAAAATTTGTGCGCGCATCAACCGGATGCTGCGCCCCGTGTTAATAAAAATTCTTTACAGCAAATGACCCGAAGGCCATTGGCGAGCTGCGACGATTCGAAAATCGGAGCACCGCCTATCATTCATTACAAAATCTCCTGCCGGCATCGTTGCGAAAAACGATGTTTAGCGTGTTCCGTTCATCATCGGTCAGCTCAAGCGGAGAGACCCTAGAATCGGTACGCATCGCATTCCGTTTGTCGTCAAAAGATTACAATCGGCGGAGGTCATTGAGAACAGTTGAACCGACAGATTTCAGACGCGCAAACCTGCGGCGCCGAGTTGTTCTGACGGTCAAACCTCTCGCACAGGATTTTAGAACAAATGATGAAATCTCGCCAAAATAATGAGCGAACAGACCCAAAAAAGGGTCGTACTTCTGCGAAAAGCCGCACCCGCAGCGGAAAAGATTTGTTAGCAGACTTAAACATTTCCGCGTCGACCGGAAAGGTCACTCAGCGCCCAAAGCCAAAGACTGCTTTACCAAGGGTGAAGACATCGGCACAAGAACCGAAAGAAAGAAAAGCCGCCGAGCCGAAGGTTATCTTCAAGAAGGTTGACGAAAGCAATGACGGTCAAAGACTGGATAACTTTCTGCTTTCACAGCTTAAAGGCGTGCCGAAATCTTTGATCTACCGCGTAGTGCGTTCCGGCGAGGTTCGAGTCAATAAAGGACGAGCTCATGTCGACACTCGTCTGCAGAGCGGAGACGAAGTTCGTATTCCGCCGATCCGCTATACCGAAAAAGAATCCGAACATTCGGCACCTCCCTTGAAGCTCTCGGAAATGCCGCCGATTCTTTTTGAAGATCAAAACATCATGGTTGTGGACAAACCGGCCGGTATGGCAAGCCATGGCGGCAGCGGCATCTCTTACGGTCTGATCGAACGAATGAGAGCGAGCCGCCCGGAACTTCCGTTCCTAGAACTCGTCCATCGCTTGGACAGAGGGACTTCCGGCGTATTGGTGCTGGCTAAAACTCGGAAAGCTTTGGTGCGACTCCATGAAATGATCCGCGAAGGAGAGATGCACAAGACCTACCAGGCATTGGTTAAAGGGGATTGGCAGAACGATCGTCAGCACGCGAAGTTTCCGCTTTTTAAGTACGTCACGCCCTCGGGAGAGCGTCGTGTGCGCGTTGATCCGGAAAACGGGCTTCCGAGCCACTCTATATTTAGATTGAAAGAACGTTTCGGACCGGTTTCTTTAGTTGAAGTCGATCTTCTCACCGGCCGTACCCATCAGATTAGGGTGCATGCAGCAGAGTTAGGCTTCCCGCTGGTCGGAGACGAGAAGTATGGCGATTTCGCATTTAATGATGAAGTTGCCCACGGTTCGCTGGGTGTGCCGTTCAAACGGATGTTCCTGCACTCAGGCAAGATTCGTTTTCATCATCCGATTACAGGAGAGGAACTCGAGATTGAAGCTCCGCTTCCTAAAGATTGTGTAGAGCTCATTGAGGTTTTAGAGCAAAGAAAGGCTCAGAATAAATAGCTCAGTCCTCAAACCTACTAAATCAGGAAAAAGAAGAATGCACGCTCTGAAGATGGCCGTTTTTGACTTTGACGGCACCTTAGTTGATTCAGTTCCTGCGATTGCCCGCGGCATCCAGTTGGCAAATGAAGAAATCGGGATTGCGCCTGTCAGTTATGAGACGGCAAAGAGTATTATCGGGTTAGGCTTCAAGGACATCATTCCGATCGTGGCGCCGGATCTTCCTGAAAGCGAGTACGGTCGTTACAAAGACATTTACGTGCGCTATTTTCTTCAGAGCGATCCTTCTCTGAAGTTATTTCCGGGCGTTTTGGAACTTCTGTGTGAACTTCAAGACGCCGGCATCAAAACCGCGATTGCAACCGGTAAAAGCCGCAAGGGCCTCTCAAGAATCGTTAATCGGATGAATGTGTGGGATTATTTTGATGATTCCATCACAGCCGATGAAGCGCTCCCAAAACCCGACCCTCTAATGCTGAATACTCTGCTTGAAAGAAACGGGCTCACAATGGACGAGATTGTGATGATCGGCGACACTGAGCACGATATTAAGCTAGGCAAAGCGGCCGGAGTCCGCACAATTGCGGTCACTTGGGGTGCTGCGCCGATAGAACGTTTAGAGGCTTATAAGCCCGACGCCATTGTCAGGACCATGGAAGCGCTCAAAACTAAGATCGACGAGTTCGCTTAGCGCCGAGAATTCCGAAGACGGTCGGAAGCTTCGGCAGTGACAAATCTTGTTTTTTCCAATCTGCCGCAGAGAAAGTGCGAATGCGCTCTTCCGGCCCGGAGATGTCTGTGGCCGCGAGAATAAGCGTCGTAGGCGCGCAGTTTTTAACAAGATCGGCGAGCATGCCGCTGTTGCGGTAGGGTGTTTCGATGAAGAGCTGAGTTTCTCCTTCCAAAGATGCGCTCTTTCTTTCAAGATCTTTAATCGCATTGGTGCGGGCAGGCTCTTTAATCGGAAGGTAGCCGCAGAAACGGAAATGCTGTCCGTCCATACCGGAAGCTATTAAAGCTAAAAGAATAGAAGACGGTCCGACGAGCGGTACGACGCGGATACCAAGCTTATGAGCTTCCGCAGCGATTTGTGCGCCCGGATCCGCGACGCCCGGACATCCGGCTTCGCTCACAATGCCGATATCGTTTCCTTCCAATGCAGGCTTGAGCCAGCCTCGTACCTTTGCAGAATCCGGACGATGCCCGATTTCTTCAATAGAAAGCGAGGCTATAGGCGATGGGTGGCCGCAGAATTTCAGGAAAGCTCTTGCCGACTTGGCGTTCTCAGCTAAAAAGAACTTGAGTTCACGAGCCGTTTGAATCGTGTGTTCGGGCAGTGTGTCGTTCAGTAGCCCATCGGCGATAGGGACCGGCAGCATGAAGAGCTTTCCTTTATTCATTAGTTCAGCTCCGGAAGAACATGAATGCCGGCCTTGGCGAGCATGGTCGTCAATTCAATAAGAGGCAGACCGATGATGGCAGTCGGATCGTCGGACTTGCATTCGGCGACTAAGGCGATTCCAAGTTTTTCAATTTTGGCTGATCCGGCGCAATTGAAAGGCTTCTCGCGTTCAAGGTACTCACGAATGCCTTCCGGAAGCAGATTGCGCATACGGATAAATGTCGGGACGACCGTGCTCTGCAGATTTCCTTTGGCGTCAATGACGGTCATGGCAGAATGGAATGTAACGGTCTGACCGGACATCTCGGAGAGCTGCTTGAAGGCGTTTTCGAAATTGCCGGGTTTTCCGACAGGACGACCGTTTAATTCCAAGACCTGATCACAGCCGATGACCACGCAGTGCGGATGCTGGGCGGCAACTGCCTGAGCTTTCAGTACGGAAAGGCGCAGCGAGAGATCCTTCGGGCTTTCTCCTTTGAGCGGCGTCTCATCGACGTCGGGAGAGCAGGTAGTGAAAGGGATCTTGAGACGCTCTAAAAGCTCGCGTCGGAAAGGAGAACTTGAACCTAAAATTAATGCGGCTTTGTTGTCCATAATTGGGTCGTTCCTAAAAGCACTCAAACTTGAAAGAGACTATTCTAGTTCAGTGCTTATCGCAGAAAGAGAGAAATTCAATGTCCGCATACCTAAAACAAACCGACTATGTGAATGCTTATGACCTGGCCAGAGATAAGAAAGTCATCGAAGGGCAGGCAAAATTGTCGGATCTTCCGCGCTTAAAAGACATGATTCTTCCGACCGAAGGAACCGTGACATATCGAATCTGCGGAATGACGGCTAAAAAAGGATGGCCCGGCGCCGTCATGGAACTCGCGACCGTTGTTCCTTTGGTTTGCAATCGCTGCACGAAACCGATGGATTTCAAGATTGAGAGAGAAGTTACTTTCCGCTTCGCTAAGAGCGAAGAAGAAGCCGATTCGATTCCGATCGACGAAGATGATGACACCGAAGTCATCGTCGGCAGCGACAAGCTCAATCTTGCCGACTGGATTGAAGAAGAACTGATTCTTTCTCTTCCCTTGGTTCCGGCTCACGAAGAAGGCTGTCAGACCGACGGACCTGAAGAGACAAAAGACGAAGTTCAGAAGCCGAATCCTTTTGCAAAACTCAAAGATCTCAAAGGTTTGCGTAAGGTCTAAGGTTAGTGTAGAATGCCTGATTTTCCAGGAGCGGAAGTGTAACTACTGCCCGCTCGATTTTGAAAGTTAGATTTTAATTTACGTGGGGTTACCATGGCTGTTCAGCAAAATAAGAAATCGACCAACAAGCGCGGCAATCACCGTGCTCACGATTTTCTGACGAACCCGCCTCTGGCTGTCGAACCGACAACTGGCGAAGTTCACCGTCGTCATCACATTTCTGCCACCGGTTTTTACCGTGGTAAGAAAGTCATCGCTACTAAGGCTGACGACCAGGAATAAGTCTTCACTGACCCGGATCGCTCTCATCTGAGACCCACGACGGACGGTGCGGCGATCGAGTCTAAAGACATTCTGCAGAGCTCTCTTCGGAGAGCTTTTTGTTTTTCTGCGGAAAATTTGTATTTGTGTGTAATACGGGTTTTCTGCTTGTATTCGCAAGTCCTAATTAAAGTAATCTGTCGCTCATAGTTATTTAGAGGATTTCCCAGTGTCGGAAAATTGTTTTTCTCGTATTGCCTCCACCGGAAGTTTTCTTCCGAAGAGAGCGGTAAGCAATGAAGAGTTGGCTCAGGATTTAGCCAAAATTGGTGTCGAGACGAGCGACGAATGGATCCGTACCCGCACGGGCATCGAACAGCGCTATCTTGCTTCCGGTGAAGAGTCCACCACTTATTTGGCCTCCGAGGCTGCAAAACAGGCCTTGGAAGCAGGTGGTTTTTCTCCTGATGAAATTGATCTGATTATTGTCGCGACGACCACTCCGGATTCCGTTTTCCCGAGCACGGCTTGCCAAGTTCAGGCGATTCTCGGTGCGTCGGGCGCCGGTGCCTTTGATATTCAGGCCGTTTGTTCCGGTTTTGCCTATGCACTTTCGATTGCTGACTCAATGATTCGTGCTGGTTCTGCCAAGTGCGTCTTGGTGATCGGTGCAGAGACTCTGTCTCGTGTTTTGGATTGGAAAGACAGAACAACTTGTGTTTTGTTCGGCGACGGCGCCGGAGCTGTGGTTCTAGAAAAATCCGATGAGCCCGGTATTTTGGCTTCTGAACTGAAGGCAGACGGCACGCGCGGAGTGCATGTACTGGCCGCAGACAGTCATATCGACGGCGGTAAAGTCGTCGGTGATCCGTTCATCCGCATGGACGGCCGCTTGGTCTTTAAGGCTGCGGTAGAAAAAATGACGGAAAGCGCTCGCAATGTACTGACCAAAGCCAACTTGGCTACGAACGACGTGGATCTTTATATTCCTCATCAGGCCAACCTGCGCATCATGAATATGGTTCGCGAAAAACTCGGTATTGATGAGGAACACCTGATGATTTCCGTCAATCAGCACGGAAACACATCTGCTGCCAGCGTTCCGCTTGCTTTGGATAAAGCACACAGATCCGGAAGACTGAAACGCGGGGATCTCGTTCTGCTGCAGGGAGTCGGAGGAGGTTTTACCTGGGCCTCCGTATTGCTCAAGTTCTAATTGTCAATAAAAGAAAAATGCAAGATAAAAAAATCGCCTTTGTATTTCCCGGTCAGGGAAGCCAGGCTGTCGGAATGCTCTCAACCTTAGCCGACGAGCCGATTGTTCGCGAAACACTCAAGGAAGCCGATGAGGCTTTAGGTTTTGCTTTGTCCAAGTTGATTGCTGAAGGTCCGGCTGAAGAGCTTAGCCTGACGGTCAATACTCAGCCAGCCTTGGTTTGCGCTTCGATTGCTATGTATCGTTTTTATCTCCAGGAAGGCGGTCGCAAGCCGGATCTGCTAGCCGGCCACAGCCTCGGTGAATACTCTGCTTTGGTTGCTGCCGGTGCGCTCGACTTTACGGATGCTCTGCAGCTGGTTCGCTATCGCGCAGAACAAATGCAGGCCGCGGTTCCCGTCGGTGAAGGTACGATGGCTGCGATCCTCGGTTTATCCGACGACCAAGTGAAGACCGTCTGCCTTGAATGCGCTACAAACGGCGTTGTCGAAGCCGTTAACTTCAATACTCCGGGGCAGGTCGTGATTGCCGGTACCGTTGCAGCTGTTCAGGAAGCTATGGAAAAGAGTTTGGCTGCCGGTGCTAAGCGCGCTATCAAACTGAATGTTTCCGGTCCGTTCCATTCTTCTTTGATGAAACCAGCTGCGCTTGCCATGGAAGAAAAGCTGAAAACCGTTGACCTTCAGAAACCTTTCCTGCCGGTCTTACATAACGTTGACGTCCAAATCCACGAAGAACCCGACGTCATTCGCGACGTTCTGGCGGCTCAGGTTGCCTCTCCGGTTTTGTGGGCCGATACAGTTCGTAAGATGGAAGAGGCCGGCGTCATGGAAATTTATGAAGTCGGTCCCGGAGCAGCCTTGTCCGCAATGGTCAAACGCATCACCAAAGGAATTACTGCTAAAGCATTAAACAGCCGTGCAGCCTTAGAAGAAGCTGCTGCGGCAAACCAGGAGAAATGATTCATGACTCAGTCCGTTTTTACAGCTGACGCACTCGCCGGCGAAATCGTATTAGTCACCGGCGCCAGTCGCGGTATCGGAGCAGCCATTCTGGACGTCTGCGTTAAAGCCGGTGCCACAGTGATCGGCACGGCAACAAGTGACTCCGGCGCTGCAAAGATTTCCGCTCGTATCCAGGAACTCGGCGGCAAAGGCGAAGGCCGCGTTTTAAATATTGCTGACCGCGAAGGTACCGACGCTTTCATGAAAGCGCTCGAAGCCGACTTCGGTTCCGTTACCGTGTTAGTGAACAACGCCGGCATCACTCGCGATACGCTTTCCATGCGTATGAAAGATTCTCAGTGGGATGAAGTGATCGAAACGAATCTCACAGGCGGATTCCGTCTTTCCCGCGCCTGCCTCAAAGGCATGATGAAAGCCCGTCACGGTCGCATCATTAACATAGCCTCCATCGTCGGCATGATGGGCAATGCCGGCCAGGCGAACTACGCTGCCGCCAAGGCCGGTACGATCGCTATGAGCAAATCCATCGCCAGAGAAATCGGTTCCCGCGGTGTTACCGTCAACTGCGTTGCGCCCGGATTTATCGCAACCGATATGACCGACGCGCTGAACGATGCGCAGAAGCAAGCCCTTCTTGCACAGATTCCGCTCGGACGCTTAGGTTCGGCAGATGATGTTGCCGAAGCCGTGGTGTTCCTGGCTTCCAGCGCAGCTGCCTATATCACCGGTCAGGTCATTGAAGTTAACGGCGGCATGAGGATGTAACAACGGCTATTTTCGGCCGTTCACGTTACTGCGGCTCTGATAAAATGCCAAGATTAGGCCCGAGAAGGGGCCATGAATAATTTTTTATCACTCTAGAAAAGAGGTTTTTAAATGGACAATATTGAACAACAGGTTAAGAAGGTCGTCGCTGAACAGCTCAGCATCAATGAAGCCGATATCAAGAATGAAAGCGCTTTCATCTCCGACCTCGGTGCAGACTCTCTTGACACCGTTGAATTGGTCATGGCCCTTGAAGACACATTCGGCATCGAAATTCCTGACGACCAGCAGGAAAAGATCCAGACCGTTCAGGACGCTATCGATTTCATCGAAGCTCACAAGAAGGCTTAATTAAAGGCCGAACGGAGCTCCTGAATGCGTCGTGTGGTTGTTACCGGATTGGGCATGGTTAGCCCAATCGGCAACACGGTCGAAGAAAGTTGGAATAACGCCCTTGCCGGCAAGTCCGGCATCGGCGTTATTACGCAATTTGATGCATCCTCTTTCGGCAGCCGTATTGCCGGTGAAGTTAAAAATTTTGAAGTCGAAAAATATCTTCCGGCAAAAGAAGCTCGCCGTTTCGACCGTTTTATTCAATTAGGTATTGCTGCAGCTGTCCAGGCACTGGATGACAGCGGCCTGACTTTTGAAGGCGAGGGAGCAGAGAGAGCGGGTTGTGCCATCGGCAGCGGAATCGGCGGCTTGCCGATTATCTGCCAGAACTATCAGTCGTATATGGAAAGAGGCGAACGACGCATCTCTCCGTTCCTGATTCCCGGCGCGATTGCCAACATGGTCTCGGGACAGCTCTCCATCATGCGCAATCTGCAGGGACCGTCCCTGGCTTATTCCACAGCCTGCACGACCGGTTTGCACAGCATCGGTGAAGCAGCTTGGATGATTCGCCGAGGAGACGCTGATGTCATGGTTGCCGGCGGTGCTGAAAGTACGGTTTGTCCGCTGGGCGTTGGCGGCTTTGACAATATGCATGCTTTGTCCCGCAGAAACGACGATCCGACAACGGCATCCCGTCCGTTCGATAAAGACCGCGACGGCTTTGTGCTGGGCGAAGGATCCGGTGTTCTGGTTCTTGAAGACTATGAACATGCCAAGAAACGCGGCGCCAAGATTTATGCCGAGATCGTCGGCTACGGTCTTTCTGCCGATGCTCATCACATTACGACTCCGAGTGCCGAAGGTCCGATGCGCTGCATGAAGAATGCCATGCGTCAGGCCGGTCTGAACCCGTCGGATATTCAGTATCTGAACGCTCACGGTACCAGTACATCTGTCGGTGACGTCAATGAAACCAATGCCATCAAACTGGCTTTCGGTGAAGACGCGAAGAAGTTAGTGGTCAACTCCACTAAGTCTATGACCGGACACCTCTTGGGCGGCGCCGGCGGCATCGAATCCGTCTTTACGGTTTTGGCACTGAAGAATCAAGTTTCTCCTCCCACGATCAACATTTTCAATCAGGATCCGGAATGCGATCTGGATTACTGCGCAAATGTTGCTCGTGAGATGCCGATCCGCTATGCCATGAAGAACTCCTTTGGCTTCGGCGGAACAAACGGATCTTTGATCTTTGGACAGGTCTAAGCAAATGATTCGCTTTAGGAAAAGGATCGCTTCGGCGGTCTTTTTCTATTTGGAGAGCTGGAGAAATTGCGCAAAACGGCAATAATTCGTAAATAAGTTTGCGTCGGGAGGCCGAATAAAGTTAGCTAAAATATCCCATTTAAAAAGTAACTTATTGGTGCATTTGACTATTTCTGTGAGCGCCTTCTGGTCTTTGGACTGCGATCACTCTCACAAAAATATCAGTGCTTTTTGTTTTTTGTTTTGACAGCAAAACGTTTGATGTCAAAGGAGCCTATGAAGCAGATCAGAAACTTTTCCATCATCGCGCATATCGATCATGGAAAATCCACCCTCGCCGATCGTTTGATTCAACGCTGCGGCGGTCTTTCCGAGCGCGAAATGGAGTCTCAGGTTTTGGACTCTATGGATTTGGAAAAGGAAAGAGGCATTACGATCAAAGCCCAGACAGCAACGCTGAACTATAAGGCTAAAGACGGGCAAACCTATCTTTTAAATTTGATTGATACGCCGGGACATGTTGACTTTAGCTATGAAGTCAGCCGCTCCTTGTCCGCCTGCGAAGGTGCGCTTTTAGTCGTTGATGCAACACAGGGCGTTGAGGCTCAGACCGTTGCCAACTGCTACACCGCCATTGAGCTCGGCGTAGAAGTTCTTCCGGTTCTCAATAAGATGGACCTGCAGAGTGCTAATCCGGATGAAGCCAAAGAAGAAATAGAAGATGTGATCGGTCTTGATGCGACCGACGCGATTGAAGCGTCTGCGAAAACCGGCATGGGCATCGATGAGATTCTCGAACGCGTCGTTGAGCGTATTCCGGCTCCGCAGGGCGATCCCGCCGCTCCGCTTCAAGCGCTGATTATTGATTCCTGGTTCGATAACTATGTCGGCGTCGTTATGCTCGTTCGCGTGGTTAACGGCACGATTAAACCTAAAGACAAAATCCGTCTGATGGCGACCGGTGCCAACCATCTGGTTGAACAGGTCGGTGTGTTTACGCCGAAGTCTCAGACGAGGCCCGAGCTTTCCGCCGGGCAGGTGGGCTTTGTTGTTGCCGGTATTAAAGAACTGAAGCACGCCCGCGTCGGTGATACCGTCACTAATGCCGCCAAACCGGCCGAAGAGGCACTCCCCGGTTTTAAAGAAGCAAAGAGCCAGGTGTTTGCGGGTCTTTATCCGGTTGAATCCAACCAGTACGATGCACTTCGTGATGCACTGACTAAACTGCAGCTGAACGATGCCGCTCTTCATTTTGAGCCGGAAGTTTCTCAAGCGTTAGGTTTCGGGTTCCGCGCCGGCTTCCTCGGTCTGCTGCACATGGATATTGTCCAAGAGCGACTTGAGCGCGAATACAACATGGATTTGATCACGACCGCCCCGAGTGTCGTATATGAAGTCCTTCTGCGCAATGGCGAAGTGATTCACGTGGAGAATCCTTCCAAGCTGCCTCCTGTCGACAAGATTGCCGAAATTCGTGAACCGATTGATTCTGTAACTATTTTTGTGCCGGATGAATATGTGGGCCCAGTCATGACGCTCTGTAATCAGAAACGCGGCGTTCAGCTTGACCTTGCCTATCACGGCCGTCAGGTTCATCTGCATTACGATTTGCCGTTGGCCGAAATTGTGCTCGACTTCTTCGATAAGCTGAAGTCTTTAACACGCGGCTATGCCTCGATGGACTATGAGTTCAAAGAGTATCGTGCCGCAGATGTTGTCAAGATAGATATTCTCATCAACGGGGATAAGGTTGACGCCCTGTCCTCGATCGTTCACCGGGCTAACTCAGTAGCTCGAGGCCGCGAAATCGTGACTAAGATGCGCAGTATTATTCCTCGCCAGATGTATGACGTTGCTATTCAGGCGGCGATCGGCGTGAATGTGATTGCACGTGAAAATGTTAAGGCACTTCGTAAAAACGTTCTGGCCAAGTGCTACGGCGGCGACATTACACGCAAGCGTAAACTTCTGGAAAAACAGAAGGCCGGTAAGAAACGAATGAAGCAAGTCGGTACCGTGGAGATTCCGCAGGAAGCCTTCCTTGCCATCCTTCAGCAAGACGATAAATAACAACCCTTCAAGCGGATAAATTGAAATGACCTTTTCTTTAATCCTTTTTCTTTTAACCGTCTTTACGGGCGTTCTTTGGGTACTGGATGTCTTTATTTGGGCGCCAAAACGCCGCGCCGCTGCGCAGGACGAATTGACAGCGTTCGATCGTGATAATGCCGATTCTCTCCGTAGAGGGGAGCAGACTGTTGTGGCAACCAGAAATGCAATTGTTCAGGCCTCTACGGATCGTCCTAAGTGGCTGGAGTATACAGCCGGCTTCTTCCCGGTGATTTTCTTCATTTTTATCCTGCGTTCCTTCCTCTTTGAGCCGTTCCGAATTCCGAGCGGCTCTATGATGCCGACATTGGAAACCGGTGACATGATTCTGGTGAATAAGTATCAGTATGGTCTGAGACTTCCGGTTCTCAACACTAAAATTCTTCCGATTGGAGAACCCGAACGGGGAGATGTCGTTGTGTTTCGCTATCCGCCCAATGAAAACATCGATTACATCAAACGTGTGATCGGTCTTCCGGGCGATAAGATCGAATACATCAACAAAAAGCTTTCCATCAATGGGAAACCAGTTCCTATCGGAGAAATCGGTGAGTACTACGATGAAGCTAAGATGCAGTCTTTAGAAGAGTTCCTCGAAAAGCTCGATAAGACCGAGCACCATCTGCTCATTAATCCGAGAGCACCTTCGAGTGTTTATCCGCTTTCGACCCACACCGATCCGAAGGCCTGCGACTACGTTCCCGGCGGTTTAGTCTGCACGGTGCCTAAAGACAAGTACTTTGTCATGGGCGATAACCGTGACAACTCCGAGGACAGCCGTTACTGGGGCTTTGTACCTGAAAAGAATTTAGTCGGTCGAGCCTTCATGGTTTGGATGAACGTTTCGAAACCGAGCCGCATCGGTTTCTTCAATTAAAAGGATCTCCTATGCTTCCTTTAACAGTCTTAGAAGAAAGAATCGGTTATACGTTCAAGAACAAAGAGCTTCTGCGCCGCGCTATGACGCACCGATCTTTCAGTGCGGAACACAACGAACGTTTGGAATTTTTAGGCGACTCGGTCCTCAATTGTGTAATCGGGAACGCTTTGTTTTTAAAAGATAAACATTTTGATGAGGGGTCTTTATCGCGTGTCAGAAGCAACCTAGTACGCCAGTCTGCTTTGGCGGAAATTGCCGAAAGAATCGGTATCTCTGATTTTCTGAAAGTCGGCGCTGGCGAAAAACACACCGGCGGAAATCATCGTCCGTCAACTATTGCCGACGCAGTTGAGGCCATTTTTGGGGCGGTTTTCACCGACGGCGGCTTTGAAGAGGCGCAAACTGTGATTATTCGCTTGTATGAGCCGATGCTCAGCCAGCTGATACCCACTACGCTCGGTAAGGACGCCAAGACGAATCTGCAGGAGGTGCTCCAAAGGATGCACTTCGGATTGCCTCTTTATGACATCGTCGAGATCAGAGGTGCGCCTCATGATCAGGAATTTGAAGTTCGGGTCGATATCCCCGACCTCGGAATCTCACTGACGGGCGTGGGCAAATCTCGCCGTCAGGCAGAACAGGATGCAGCTCAGAAAGCTCTGGATAGCGAAGCCATTAGAAATTTGAAAGGCTAAGTTTATGAGTGAAAATAAAGAGACTGAAAAATCTGAAGACTTCCGCAGCGGTTATGTTGCAGTGATTGGCCGTCCGAACGTCGGCAAGAGCACGCTGATCAACGCGCTGGTCGGGGAAAAGGTCAGTATTACCAGCAAGAAACCCCAGACGACTCGTGATCGGATCATGGGCGTTTTGACCACTGATAATGCTCAGTACCTGTTCGTCGATACACCGGGATTTCAGACGAAGCATTCATCCGAACTTCTGGCTCGTATGAATCAGTCCGTCCGCTCGAGTTTGTCCGATGTTGATGCCGTCGTCATGGTGATTGAAGCCACCGGCTGGCGTCCTGAAGATCAGGTTGTCCTGAACCTTCTGAGCAAAGACGCCAAGAACGTGATTTTGGCGATCAACAAGACAGACGAAGTTAAAGAAAGTGAAGCCATGCTTCCTTTGATCAAGGAATCTATGGAGAAGTTCCCGTTTGCCGATGTGGTTCCGGTCAGCGCCGAAAAGACCCGTCAGCTGGACGTTCTGCTTGACGTGATTCGTAAGTATCTGCCTGAAGGCGACAAGCTTTACGAAGATGACATCTACACCGATAAATCTCCGCGCTTCTTAGCGGCTGAGATTATTCGTGAAAAAGCCTTCCGTTTGTTGGGTGACGAACTGCCGTACGGTATTGCCGTCATGATCGATAAATGGGAGGAAACCGATGATCAGGCAAGAATCTTCGCAACCCTTTTAGTCAACCGCGAAAGCCATAAAGGCATTGTGATCGGTGAGAAGGGCGCCAAACTGCGTGAAATCTCACGCCTGGCTCGTGAAGACATCTCCAAGATGCTCGGCAAGAACGTTTACCTCGAAGTTTGGGTACGTGTTCGTAAAGGCTGGGGCGATGACGCTCAAGTGCTGAAATCCTTAGGCTATTAATAGCCGGTCAGTAATTACTGACGGAACAAAATCTCGGTCGATCGAAAGGTCCTCCGAGATTTTTTATTGGCCGGCCGGATCGCCTCATGAATGAGCAGTTCAAAAGTAATTATCTACGGTTAACTGCTTCAATTTTCTTATAAATATCCATAAAAAATCGGTATTAATTGGCAAAAGGATTTTTATAAAAAGCCAATAAAATTTAAGTATCGGCTTAGATAAGAAGGAGAAACTCGTATGGAAAAGTCTCGTATCTCTAGAAGAGGAATGCTCAAAGGTGCGGCTGCTGCCGTATTGGCTTTGGACGGTTCTGTGTCCGCTGTTTCTTCGGCCGCTGCTGTCGAACAACTTCCTTTAGTTCAAAAGACACCCGTTATCGGCTCTAAGAATGTCACGGGACAAAAGGTTGAAGGCTCTGTAGCGAAGGTTTATTTTTCTCCCGTTATTGATGCTGCCTCATTGATCAAGCTTTACAACTTGGTCAACGAAGAAATCTACGGAAAAGTAGCGATCAAGCTGCATACCGGCGAACCACACGGACCGAATATTCTCCCGCGCGACATGGTTCAGGCTCTGCAAAAGACGATTCCTAACAGCACGATTGTTGAAACGAACACGCTTTACGGCGGCGGAAGAGAAAACACTGCCGACCATAGAAAGACCCTTGAAATTAACGGCTGGTCTTTCTGCCCTGTCGATATCATGGATGAGCACGGTGATGTCAATCTGCCGGTTCGTGACGGATTCCATCTCAAAGAAGTCGCGATGGGCAAAGGCATCGTCGATTACGACTCTATGTTGGTGTTGACTCACTTTAAAGGTCACGCCATGGGCGGATTCGGCGGTTCGATGAAAAATATCGCGATCGGCTGCGCTTCCGGTCAAGTCGGCAAACGTCAAGTGCATGGGGCCAGTATGACCGGGGCACCTAACTTCGGCGCTATGCCGGTAAAAGACACGTTCATGGAATTGATGGCTGATTCTGCTCAGGCAGTGATCAATCACTTCGGCAAACACATTATCTTCATCAATGTTCTGAGAAACATGAGTGTTGACTGCGACTGTGCAGGTACCAGCGCTCAGAAACCGACGATGAAGAACATCGGCATCTTGGCCTCTAACGACCTGTTGGCTATTGATCAGGCCTCCTGCGACCTGGTCTTTGCTGCACCTGACGGAAAAGACGTCATTGAAAGAATCCAAAGTCGCCACGGTCTTCGTCAGCTCTCTGCCATGGCAGAAAAGAAGATGGGCAATCCGCAGTACGAACTGATTGTTGTCAAATAGTAATTCGTTCTTCAACGAGAATCCCGAACAGCTCAGCGCCGCTCGGGATTTTTTAGAGCATGTTTATCACGAATTAGTAGTTCTGCCGCAGCTATGGCTTCAAAAGACCAAACTTTAAGCAGTCTGTACCTAAAAAATAAGCCGCCCAGTTCTCAGAAGATTTTTCTGAGAACCGGCGGCTTGTCCACTCATGAACAAGGAGAATTCTTAGTTATTTTTGAAGCTGAATTATTTAGCTTCTGCTGCGTTCTTACCCGCGATGCGGCCAAACACCATTAAGTCGGCCACGGCATTTCCGCCTAGACGGTTAGCTCCGTGAATACCGCCGGTAACTTCGCCGGCTGCATAAAGTCCGGGAATGCGCTGTCCGTTGGCATTAACGGCGTGGGCGCCGGTATCAATATGGATGCCGCCCATTGTGTGGTGAATGGTCGGAACCTTTCTGAGTGGACACTGGCGACGTACCACGGACCTTCGGTCATCGGACGGTCGTCTGTATGGTTGGCCTTGAATCCGAATTGATCGGTTTCGACTTCGTGGCGAGCGACCTTGTTGTAGCTTTCAATGGTTGCCTTTAAGCGATTGGGATCAACATTGATAATCTTGGCAAGTTCATCCAGGTTGGCGGCTTTCTTTACTCTGCCCTGAGCAAGCATATCGCGCATGGTTCTTCCGCTCAGAAGGTCAATGGCGTTTTCATCCGGATAACGAAGTTTGTTCTGGACTAGCCAGTAGGTGGAACCGGGCTGAGCGAAAACAGCTTTAGAAAGCACGTCACGGGCAGCGCCTTCGTTCACAAATCTGTCGCCGTTGGTATTGATGAACAAGCGGTTTCTGCCGGAGGTCTTGATGTCAAGCATCAAGCCGGTTCCGGGAGAGCCGTTCGGATGAACCTGAATGTCGGAAAGACCGATCAATTCGGCTCCGGCTTTCTGTGCCAGCTGGAGACCTTGGCCTTGAGCAGCTACGCCGATATTGGAGCAGCCGATTTCTTTGCCGAGATCAGCTTCTTTCCATACGCCGGTATTCACTTTCTGGCGGAATTCAACATTTGATCCGAAACCGCCTGTCGTGATAACGACCCCGTTCTTAGCCATCAGCGTGAGTGGTTTGCCGTGGTTGTCAGCCTTGACTCCGACAACTCTGCCGTCCTTCATGATCAGTTCGGTTGCCGGAGATTCCAAATACACACGAAGTTTGTCTTTACCGTATTTTTGCAGTTGTTTTTCTAACACTTGAACGTAGGTGTTGCCGCCGGCCGGATTAGGATAATGACTTCTTTGGAACAGGGCGCCGGTTGCTGCGCCGACTTTCGGGTTGAACTTCAGACCCATGCTTTCGAGCCAAAGAAGTGCTGAAGGCGCGTTGTCGGCTAAGACTTTGACGAGTTTAGGATCGCTGACATTGTGGCCGCCTTTCATCGTTTGTTCGAAATGTTTCTGAGGATTATCTTCAATGCCAAGCGCCTTCTGATATTTGGTACCGGAAGCATTCAGGGCACCGCCGCAGACGTTCGTGGAACCGCCCAAGAAACCGAGTTTTTCAACAATGATGACGCTTGCACCGTTCTGCAGAGCAGAAACTGCACTGGCAAGTCCCGCTCCGCCGCCACCGACAATAACAACGTCGGCATTGTCTTTGATAGGAGATTTATCTGCGGCAGGGAGCGGTTTATTGAATTCGTCGCCTTGTGCGCCGGCTTGTTTCAGACACTGTTTCACAGCGCCGAGAAGAGAGAAACTGGTAATAGTGGCGCCGCTGATTTTGTCGAGTTTGGTTGTTTGATGATCTTTGATTTCGGCAGAAAGTTGTTTAATCGCAACTTTACCGACACCCGGGCTCTCTAAATCTTTGACGGAGATGTCACTGATTTTTCCGTTTTTGATGTCAACAGTAACCGTTAACGGAGCATTGTGTCCGGTGACGGTAGTCGTGTAGGAACCGTCTTTGACGGCAGCGAAGCAATTGCCGGCTAAGGCAAGCGCAATAGAGGCTGTGAGTAATAATTTGGTATGCATTTTGCAATCTCCTTGTGGAAACAAGGTTATTTTTATTTTTTGATTGCTTAAGCAATTTGAGAATTATCAAATTCTCTTCAAAAAAATATCTTTTAGCCTGTCTGAATCGATGAAACGGATTTTTCACAGAGTTATTTTGCGGCTTCTATACAGAGCCGCGATTGGGGCTAAGTCTGAAGTGCTGTGAACATCTAATTTTTTGTAGGAATTCAGTCGATGCGTATGCACTGTTCTGGTACTTATATTCAGACGCTCGGAAATTTCTTGATTCAAGAGGCCTTGAGACGCCAGTATCGTGACGCTCCGTTCGCGGTCGGTGAGCAGCTGGAATTTCTTGTACCAATATTCCAAACTTGCACCGTAATCCCGCTTCTCCTTGAGCATTGAGGCAACGCTGGAAATGGCTTGGATGAGTCGCTCGGCTTTGACAGGTTTTTGAAGGAAATCATAAGCGCCGAATTTCATCGCCTGCACAGCTACGTCGACATCTCCGTGCCCGGTTAAGAAAATGATCGGCACCTCCCAGCCGCGTTCCTTCATTTTTTCTTGGAGTTCCAGCCCGGAAAGGCCAGGCATGCGAATATCCAGCAGAAGACACCCTTCCACGCTCGGCGCATCTGATTTCAAATAGTCTTCAGCACTGGGGTAGCTGACGACTTCCCAGCCTTCCGGCTCCAACAAAAATTTCAGGCTTTCAGCCAGATCCTCATCGTCATCAACAATTCTGATCAGCATTTTCTTTTTCCTGAGGAACGAATAAAGGAATCTTAACCTCTGTAAAGACTTCCCCGTCCTTATAGGTAACACTTAAATTACCGCGCATTTTTTCTGCAATCGTGCGGCAGATCAGCAATCCGATTCCTAAGCCTTGATTTTTAGAGGAGTGCAGAGGCTGAAGGTGCTTTTCGAGTTCTTCAGACGAACGGACAGAGGACGCATTCAAAATACGAACGCACATTGAGTTGTTTTCACATAATTGCCGAATTTCTATCCGATTTGTGTCGGCTGTTTGGGCAGCTTGGATGGCATTCTTGATGATATTTTCTAAAAGAACTTCGAACTCAAGAATGTGTCCCAGCACAACCGCCGGTTCTGTGTGGCTGAGAACGATTTGGCAATTGGGATAGCGCATGCGTATATCGCTGACGCAGCTTCTAAGAAGTTTATCCGCTTCAATTTTTGTAAATTCCGGTTCGTCACGTTTTGCATAAGCGCGGACCCTCGAGACAATGTCCGAAATCTTGGCGGTTTGTTTGACGATCAAGGACATCGGTCTATCCAGCCAGCTGTTGTCATTCCCTTCGACCTCAAGTTTGCGTTTGATGCCTCGACAGTAATTGTCGATTGTAGCTAAAGGACCATTGATCTCGTGCGCGATCAGGCTCGACATTGCACCGATGATTTCGGTCTTCTGAAGCTGATCAATGCGCTGTTCGCTTTCACGGACTTTTCGTCTAAGTTCTGCTTCTTTCTCATAGGCGATTCGGAGGGATTGAGTTCTTCGTTTCACTAAGACATTGGTTCTCCAAGAGTGAACGCAAAGCATCAGGATGCAGAAGAGGGCAAACAGAAGCGGAAAACGGTAGCGATAGATGAAATCCTGAACCGTTTGAATTCTCAGATAAGCGTACGGACCGACCTTAAGAGATTTATAAAGTTCGTCGATCGTGTTGAAATCAGGAACTGTTGCCCAACCGAAGCCGGCTGAATCCGGGATGTTCAATAAACATTTAGTGATTTCGCGTGTTTCGGTCCATGGCGCCAAAGGCGTTGCGACCAATGTCCAATTGGGATAGAGGTCTGTCGAGTGCTTGCAGCGCAAAAAGTTGTCCTTCTTCTCGTTGAGTACCCTATAACGCTTGAAAATATCCGGCTGTGTCTTCTCTAGGTCTTCCAGCAGACAGGCACGCATGAGGACCACGTCTCCTTCATGCTTATCGAGTTTTTGGAGCAGGTCGCTCATCGGAGGTCCATACGTTTTATAAGCTGAGAAGAAGGATTCAGGATCAAATCCTTGTTTATAGATTTCTCCCATCGGCGTGTAGAACGAAGAAAAACCGTTGGACCAGGATGCAAGGGCAGTTTTGCCTTTTAAACCTGAAATATTTTTGATTGGGCTGTCATTTCTAACGACAAAGACAGAGCCCGTGGCATATCTCGGATTAGGTGCGACCTCGGTAAAGAGCGTTGCGACACTTCTTAAACCAAAGGACTGGAAACGTCGATAAAAACCGGAAGTACCGATGAAGTAGTCAAGCCGCTTTCGGACGAGTTGGTCCTCGAGCTCAGAAGGGTTGTAATATTGAACGTCAAATTGGTATCCGGGAAGTCTTTTTAGTGCTTCTAGTGTGTGAGCAATAGCCCACTTGTCAGTGGCGCTAAGAGAGCTGTCTAGAACCCCGATCGTAATAATCCGTTTTTCTTCCGAAGAACTATTTTCGCCGAATAAGGCTAATGAGCATAAGCAGCAAATGACCAAACAGCGGAGACAAGGCTGCAAATTGTGTCTCACTGTGTCGATTAACATTCGGATCTTCGACATACTCAAACGGTGGGAAAGGGGTGACTCAAAAATTATTTTACGAGCTTGCAGCAAGGACGGCTTCTCTTTTTGGCGTTTGAACAACAGCAATAATGGAAATCTCTAACGTTCATCCGTTCATCTTCTAACACTTGGAAGTCTTTTTGCGATCGAACCATTGCAGCGGTGATTCATGCCTATTTGCTAAAATGACCTCTTTAGTTTGAGGTTCATTTGATGGCCGAGAAAGGTCGTTCGGAATATCGGGTTGACCAGCAGCCCGCGTTTCTTCTCCATACTTATCCATGGAGAGAGACGAGTCTTATCGTGGAGTTTTTTACCCGTGATTACGGACGTATTCCTCTGGTTGCGCGCGGAGCGAAACGACCGATGTCCCAATACCGCGGACTGCTTAATCCTTTTTGTCCTCTGGCGGTTTCGTACTCCGGCAAAGGCGACGTGAAAAATCTCACGCGCTGCGAATGGTACGGGACGATTCCGATGAACGAAAAAGTTCTTATGTCGGCCTTTTACATCAATGAACTCTTAGTCCGTCTGCTCCCAAGAGGAGAGCCGGAGCCTGCATTATTCACGATCTATTACGACACGCTCAAAAAATTGGCTGTCGAAAAAGATTACCTTGTCCCGCTCCGCTACTTTGAACGCGACTTTCTAAAAGTATTGGGCTATGCGCTTCCTTCAGGTCCGTTTCCAGCTAAGCACTATCGATTTGTTCGAGGTGACTTTGTGGCCAACGACAACACGGCTTTTGAAGGCAGCGGCATATCCGGAACAACGCTGGAAGCCTTGAGCACTAACACGCTTCAGAGCGGAACGCAGGAATGGGAAGCCCGAATGTTGATGCGAGACCTTATCCGCTATTATCTCGAGGACGCGCCGCTTAATACGCGCCGAATCCTTAATGAATTGAACAAGTTATAGAAAAATGAAGAATCCGACCCCGGGAAAAAATCCGTTTGAACTCGAGTCTTACCGCGACAGAATGCCGCTTCATGCCCGCGAACTTTATGACGACATGACGCGCAATTACGCCAAACTGCAGGGACGCGCCGGCTTAGGAAGGTTCTGGAGATTTTGGGCCTTTGCCGTCTGTTATCTCGCTTTGCTGATGGTGATCTCGGACACAACGACCGACACGATTCTCGTGTTTGTTGGCTTGGTTCTCTGCGGCTGGCTTTACATCGCCGTGCCTTCTTTTACGATTTCGGTTCGTCGCTTACACGATGACGGTAAACCGGTGTTTTGGGCAGTTCTTCCGCAGGTTGCGATTTTCTATCTCCTTGCAGAATTCACGCTCGGTCTGCCGCCGAACTGGATCGTTTGGGGAATTCTTGGCGCCATGGCTGCTGTGTCTTTCGGTTTTATGAGCCTGCCCGGTATTCCGCTGGACGATGCCTATGGTGAAGAGCCGAGGGAAGATTGAAGATGATCATCGGAATCGGCTGCGACATTGTTGATATTGCCCGCATCAAAAAGGCTTGCCTGAGACAGCCGAAGTTTTGCGAGACCGTGCTTTCAGAATCTGAGCAGCCGGTTTATGCCGTTCGCTGTGCGGCTTCTGAGGAAAGAGGATATCGTTACCTTGCGAGTCGCTGGGCAGCCAAGGAAGCATTCTCCAAAGCGCTTGGCACGGGATTTCGCGGCGCCGTGACTTTTTCGGACATCAGCATCTTAAATAATGAGCTCGGTGCACCTTATGTTCAACTTTCGGGCAAGTTAGCCGTACAAATTAAGAATCAGGGATTAAAGTGTCATGTCTCTATAAGTGACACGGATTCGTCAGCAATGGCGATGGTTGTGATTGAAAAGGAATAAACCATGGAAAAAGTCGATCGTCCACTCGGACCAGTCGTAGTTGATATCGCCGGAACCAGTCTGACGGATGAAGAAGTCAAAATTCTTCAAAACCCGATGGTCGGTATGGTGATCTTGTTTACGCGCAACTACGAGAACCGCGAGCAGCTCCACAACCTGACGCATGACATCCACTCTCTGAGAAATCCTTCGCTGCTGATCGGCGTGGATCATGAAGGCGGAAGAATTCAGCGTTTCAGAGAAGAATTCACCAAGATTCCGTCTGCTCGTTCTTTAGGGCAGCTTTACGATACCGATCCTCAGAGAGCACACAATCTGACGGCTGCCTGCGGTTTGGTGATGGCGTCCGAGCTGAGAGCCTGCGGCGTCGACTTTACTTTTGCACCTTGCCTTGATTTGGACTACGGTCAGAGCGCTGTGATCGGAAATCGTGCTTTCCACCGCAATCCTCGAGTTGTCAGCATTCTTGCTACAGCGATGGTGAGCGGTATGGCTCAGGCCGGTATGGCTTGCTGTGGCAAGCACTTCCCGGGACACGGCTATGCGACGGCAGATTCGCACGTTGAACTTCCGGTTGACGACAGACCTTTGACGGACATCAGAACGAACGACGAAGTACCTTATGCTTCGATGGGCACATTGCTGACTTCCGTGATGCCGGCTCATGTCACTTATCCTCAGGTTTCTCCGGCGCCGGCAGGCTTTTCTAAGAAGTGGCTTCAGGAAGAGCTGCGCGGACGTTTGGGTTACAACGGCTTGATCTTCAGTGATGACCTTTCGATGAAAGGTGCTTCTGAGGTCGGCGAAATCACGGCGCGAAGCGACGCTGCTTTAGCTGCCGGCTGCGACATGATCCTGATCTGCAACGATCCGGAAAGCGCAAAAACGGTTTTAGAAAATCAGCGCTGGATCCGCACGAAGGCTTTTGATGAAAGAGTTGCACGTATCCAGCCGAGAGGAAAATTCCCGAGCTGGGACGGACTTAAACTCTCGCAAAATTATTTAGCTTGCGTCAAACAGATTGAGGCGTTTAACGCGGAGATTGCAGAGAAAGCCGATAAAACGGCAACTCTGTAGTAAAGAAAGAGAAGGAAACGGCAATCAAAAAACCGTTTTCTTTTTAGTTATTAGCTAAGAGAATGGCGATCGCCTTCTCAGGCGGCAGAATATTGCTACCGAGCGGCCTTAAATGCCTGGCGCATCTCAGAACTAACTTGTCTTTGGAAATGAGCAGGGCCGGGGAACAGCTTAATGCGAGGTCGATGAACTTCTGATCCAAAGGATCTTTGCATCTTGCTTTTGCTTCTGTCGTGATCGGCGAAATCTCAGCGACGCTCAGAAATTCTTCTTTAATCGCCTCAAGTCGCTCCGGCGAAATTTTAAATTGAGGCCTTTTTAAGACATCTTCGAGTTCTGAAAGGGCGCCTTCGCAAGTGGCTGTCCTGAATTGTCTATTTTTTGCCGCTGCCCAGAGAACAGAGGTTTTGGGATCTTTGAAAACAAAGAAATCCAGCAGAAGGTTGGAGTCGAAGATGACAGTGTTCATAAAAGAAGAGGGCCGCATCTGCGGCCCAAAGACTATTAAAGCAAATTAAGCCTTAGCGATGATTTCATCAACAATGGCGCGTTCTTCTTCAAGAGCACGGATGTTTGCAGCGATGTGATCTTTCTGGAACTGATTCAGTTCAAGTCCCTTAACGATTTCATAGTCACCGTCTTTGCAGATGACGGGCATACCGAAGGTAAGGCCTTCAGGAATACCGTAAGAACCGTCGGAAGGAACAGCCATCGTGGCCCATTCACCATTGCTTCCGAGGACCCAGTCATGAATGTGATCGATGGCGGCGTTAGCAGCGCTGGCTGCGGAAGAATGGCCGCGAGCCTGAATGATGGCGCTGCCGCGTTTGGCAACAGTCGGGATCAGTTCGTTAACGTACCAATCTTCAGTAATCAGATCCAAAGCAGGTTTGCCGGCGACGGTGGCATTGGTCAAATCCGGGAACATTGTGCCGCCGTGGTTGCCCCAAACAGCGAGCTGGGAGATCTGAGCGACGGTGGAATTGGTCTTCTGAGCAACCTGAGTCAGAGTGCGGTTTTCGTCCAGACGCATCATGGCGGTGAAGTTGCGGGGATTCAGATCCGGAGCGCAGCGACGAGCAATATAAGCATTGGTGTTGCAGGGGTTGCCGACGACCAAGACTTTAATGTTGCGGTCGGCAACTTCATTCATTGCTTTACCCTGTTCAACGAAGATTTGCGCATTGGCGGCCAGAAGGTCGGCTCTCTGCATGTCGGCCGTACGTGGACGGGAACCGACCAAGAGGGCAATTTCTGCATCCTTGAAGCAAACATAAGGATCTGACGTAGCGGTGATGCTGTTCAAGAGCGGGAATGCACAGTCATCCAGTTCCATCTGAACGCCGCGGGAGTTCTTGAGAGACTGTTCGTTATTTCGTTCCAGCATCATCAGGTCGATAGGCTGGTCGGTACCAAGCATGTCACCGGCGCCGATACGGAACAGGAGAGAATAGCCGATTTGACCGGCAGCTCCGGTAACGACGACTTTGACGGGTTTCTTCATTTAGCAAATCTCCTTAAGTGATTTTTTCCTGAGTTCAATTTCTTAATTTTAATACGGGGTTGCGGGTGCTTTACGTTCAAAATGGCTTTATTTAAAGAAAAAGAGGTCGGCAAATGTCGACCTCTCGGATTGTTAACTTACCGCTTTGAAAAATTACTCAGTCTTTACGACAACGGTCTTCGGATCAAAATGTTTTAAGAATTCAACAGAATTGTTGACATCGTCTGTGAAGATTCTGTCTTCTGTGACATAGGGAACCACTTTGCGGTATTGAGCAAGAAGCTTTTGAGTGCCTTCACCGAGCTGATAACCTTGTTCTTTCTGACGCATTTCAGCGCCCTGAAGGTGATGCATAAGTTCGAAGGCGAAGATTTCGTAACCGACATTAGTCATCTGACGAAGTCTATCAGCTGTTTGAGCAACGTTGTTGAAAGTATCGTCAATATAGATGGAAGTCGGTAAACCATAGATGGTGACGTTGTTAGTCAGCCCCATAGCTTCTGCATACAGGCCGGAAACAGCTTGTGCTACGTTGGCAAAGCAATCCCCGCCGACGTTTTCTTTGGCTACCAAATATTTCTTCATCTTGGTGCGCTTGTCATCAACGATTTGAATCATACGCCAGGCCGAGTTATGCAGAACATGGGCCATTGCCTTGGTTAAGGCTTCTACTTCAAGAGCCATCTGGGTGTAGTCGAAGTTGGCTACTGAGTTGATGTAGCGGCCATTGTCATCAAAGCTGGCTATACCAGAGGTCATGTCTGCCGTTGATGGCGATAGCCGGGTTGGTAGAGCTATGGTTTAAAGAAGTGTTGACGATTTCTTTAAGGTTGTCCAAGGCTCTTTCGGCAGCAGCAAGTGTCCATTGGGCACTGCGGAAGGAAAGAGGATCCTGCAGTTCGCGTTTATCATTCTTTTCCCAAAGATATGAGCCTTTCAACTGAGCGAGAATATTTTCAGATACTTCATGAGCTTTCGGCCAGCCTTTGGTTTCAATGGAATGCCAAAGGAAAGGAGAAACGTTGCCGTTTAAAGCATCTAAACCGGCAGCGACAATTGCCGGAGACATTTTCAGCAGATGTTCGGCACGTTTGAGAGAATCTATAACGATGGCTTCGGAGACGTTTCCATTGGACAGAATGGCAATTCCATCAAGGCCGAACGGTTCGTATTTCTTCATCCCGATCATTTTGTGGACTTCTTTAGAAGGCATGCGTTTGCCTTGATAAATAACATCCCATTCTTCCTGAAGTGCTAAACCGATATGGGTCGGCCAATTTAAGTCATTTACGCCCTGGGAGCCGCGGCTGGGAATGAGAGGATAGACATCGTTGTTGATGTAATTCATATAGGCATTTGCGGCTTCTTTTGTCATGCCGGTAATGCCTGAGGCCATCTGGTTGAGTCGAATGATCATGCTCATTTTAACGAGCTGATTGTCGAGCCAGGGTTTCAGGCCTGCAGCTTGGATTCGCATCTGACGTTCGTTGAACTTAATAGAGGCAGAGCGATTGGGTTCTTTTTCAACGTCTCCGTTGACAACCTGCTGATGCTTTAAGTCGCCGTAGTTAACAGAAACGCCGTAGACGGAGATACCGTTTTTAGTGGCGTCGAGGATGGCTTGATAAGACTTGTTGATCCGGTCCCAGCCTTCAGGGGAGATGGTAACTTTTTCGCCGGGTTTAGACATTTCCCAAAGGGTATCGACCGTGAGATCGTTACCGGTTAATACGTGGGTGGCAGCCCAAGCGGGCAGAGTGATTATCAGGCCGATTGTTAAGGCGATGAATTTTGGTTTTGTGAACTTCACGAGTATTTCTCCTATGTTAGTCCCGTGACTGCTGCGTAGCTTAAAGAAGGGAATTGCTTAAGCTATAGGAACGTGGGACGAGGCTCCAATACCGTAATTTTATTAATATACCGACTAGACGGTAAATAAGATCAAACACTTAGACTAAATGAATTAATGTCTATTCATTAAATAAGAAATCAGGCATCAAAATAAGCTAAAAATAAAAGTATATAAATCAATATATTAAATGTAACTTTATAGAAATTGGCCGAAGTCGAATAGACGATTTTTAGTGCTGGCTAGTAAATCTGATACCCAAAGAAAAATTCTGATAAATAAAAGAAAAGGGAATAATTGCGCTATTGAACAAGGAATTGAACTATCTACTCTTGAGAGAAGACGCAATGAGAGTTGACTAAGTTAGTTTTAACTTAACTAATTGGTATGGTTTTATAGTTTATAAAAATAAAAAATTGACGAAGTTTAGATTGTGGAGAAGTTTATATTTTAGTTAAAAGACCAAGTAGTATAGTTAATAGAGAATAAGATTGCCAAGGAATTGCCACGGAAGTTGTTACGCGACAGCTTGGAATGATTATCGTTTTGTGATTTGTCGTTTGACTGGAAAGAACAAATAATTATCGACTTTTCGGACGGGACCACTTACATTCGCGCTCTGAATAGCCCGTAACGGAAATTTGTATCCAACTGATTCGTTGACGAAAGAAGCGGCTAGACCTGGAAAAACTTCAGCATGACATTAATCCAGAACGGCAGCGTTAACAGCGAAAAAATCACTTGTGCGCTCGTTAAGTCAGCAACCGCCGCAGAGTCTCCGCCCATGGAAGCTGTCATGACGTAACAGGACTGAGCGGTTGGGAGAGCGGCGAAGAGCAGAAGAACGCAGCTTTCCAAAGGAAGCAGCTGGAATACGATCGCAAAGGCGAGCGCAACAGCAGGGACGACCATGAGTCGCTGCAGACTTCCGACTATCATCAGCTGCAGATAGCGTTTGAGGTCGTTGATTTTGAGACCTGCGCCGATGCAGATAAGACCTAATGCCAGGGATGACTGGCCCAAAGGTTTAAGGACGTCCTCGAGCAGTTTGGGAAGTTCAATACTGAACGAGTTGCAAACGAGACCTAAAAGCGTTGCCAAAATCAGAGGATTTGAGAAAACTGCAACGAGGAAATTTTTTCTTTTGCCGTTGTTTCCTGTGCCGCTTAGTCTTGAGGCATGGACCAGTCCGACGGTGGCGATGACGTTGCTGATGGGTACCCAGCAGGCGATTAGAAGTGAAAGGTAGGCGATACCTTTATCGCCGAAAAGCGTAGAGCAAACGGCAAAGCCAATGTATGTGTTAAATCGAAAACCACAGTGGAAGATCGACCATTTTGTCCATTGACTTTCTTTAATGAGGAAATTTGCTAGCCACGCTGTAATAACCGCAATACTCATGGCTGATATCGATATCAGCAGAAAGTAGCTGCACTGTCCGATCTGCAGGTTTGCCTTGGCAACGGAGAGGAAGATTAACGGAGGAAACAGAACATAAAAGACCAGCTTCTCTGTAACGCTCCAGAAATCTTTTTTGGCAAAAGAAGGACGCTTGGTGAGGAGGTAACCAAGAAGGATCAGGCAGAACTGCGGAAGGATGACAAAGACGGCAAACATGACAAACACTATGAGTACCAGGTACTTTGTACTTTAACGCCTCCTGAGAAAATGTCCAATCTTTACTAACTCCCACATTGAGAGAGCGTTAGTCTTCTCGGCGGAGGCACTCTAGGAAAAATTTGTCGAATTCATCCACGTTCACTGATTCTTTTGATGAGAGAAGAGGGCCTTTGCTCTCGTTGAAGAAATCGTTTATGAACTTATCGACTGCAACAAAATGATCACCCGTAGTTCTTTCCTTTTCTTCAGCTTTAATTTTGAGGAGCTCCTGGAATTCAGAATAGAAGGGTGTCCCTGGGACAAGAAGTCCTTCATATACCTCTTTGAAGAGTACTGGAGGAATCGAGTTTTTCTGTTTGATCCATTCGCATGCCAATACTGAGCGAAGGACATGAAGATATTTTTTAGGTTTAACGCTTTCGCCTGTTAGATAAGCTTTGAAGTTGTTCTTGGCCAGTCCGAAATATCCTCGATAAAGGGCATTAAAGTCGGATTGTTCGTTGAAAAGCTTTATGAGATTTTCTCTTAGCCAAGGGTTGTCTTTATAAACAATAGGAGAACGAACCCATTCAATGAGCGGAGCGTTTCCTTTCATCAAGAGTTTGAGCGCTTTCTGTAAATCCCATCCGACAAAATCTTTGACTTCGTCAATCGGGCCTTCGATCACGTCACGCTCGGGGAAAAGCTTTAGATATGCTTCAACAGGTCGGATGTAGAGGTAACGAACGTCGTAATCAGAATCCGGTGAAGGAAAGCCCCAGGCTCTGGAACCGGATTCGCAAGCGTAGAGGATTTTGACGTTGTGCTGTTTTTCAATTTCAGCCAAAGTGGCACATATTTCTTTTTTCATATGTTTAACCTTTCTTAGAAGCACGCTTACGATGTTTCAGATTGAGGTCTTGCAAGGTGCGTCCGAGGACATCTTCTTTCGCTAACAGCAGAATGTCATCATCCAGCTGTAGGGCGTAGAGAACTCGAAGGTAGATCCCGATGGAGACAGAAGGCAAACCTTTTTCAATTCGATTGATTGTTAGCGGAGAGCACGTAGCCCGTTCTGCTACTTGGGCAATTGAGAGATCCCGCCTTAAACGTGCCAATTTGATCTGTTCACCGACAATTGCCATTTTCTGCTCTAATTTTCTCGGAAGCTTTGTTCCCATAGTATTCTTCGGCATCGCAATCTATCAAATAATATATAAAAATCATACTAATCTTAATTTTAAGATAGATTAAAAATAGTATACAGGTCGTCTCTTCTATAAATTTCGCAACAATCCCCTTGAAGGAGAGCTTTGCTCGCCTGGTAACTTTGCACTCAAAAAAAGCCGGCACGGAGTACACCGAGCCGGCTTTAAGAAAGAAGATTCTGATTAGAAGCTGTGACTGATTCCTAAACAAGCTGTCCAGGAGTTGAAGTCTCCGTCGTTCTTAAGATACTTGTTGGCTTTGCCGTATCCTGCATAAGCATAGAGCTGCGTTCTCATGCTAAGCGGATATTCATAGACGGTTCCGACAGAATAAATGTTGTATTTCTGGTTGTTTTCATTAACTTTGCCGTGGGCATAGTTTCCTTGGAGTTTCCATTCGCCGCCGAAAACCTTATATCCGATAGCCGCGGTAACAGCATGCTGTGTAACGCCGGAAGCGCTCAAACCTGTCGGAGCAGCTTTCCAAGCCGGCATCATCTGACTGTCTTTGGCATATTGATAACCAGCCCAGAAAGTCCAATCGCCAAATCCCTGCTGTCCGCCTAATGTCACAAGGTAGGTGTTGTCTGCTTTCAGGTCTTTGTTGTCATACATTTCAAACATGACGCTGAAAACGGTTTCGTTTTTGTTGAAGTCTAAGCCGATGCCGTAGTAGTGGTCGTTATGGCTCCACTTCTGATCATCTCCGCCGATGCCGTTGGAGTACATGGCCGTAACGGTGGTATTGGCAAATTCAGGGCTCTTGTAGATAACCATGTTATCCATTCTGTCCGAAGTCACAAATACGCCGGCTACATTGCCGTCCGTGTAGTAAGAAGTCCAAAGGGCTGAACCGTGAAGAATGGTATAAGTTCCGCAGTCGGAAGAAAGACCGCCGGCGCGACCGAAGGCGACCTCACCCCATTTGCCTTTGGCTTGAAGCAAGGACTCACGGCTGAAGGCTTTTCCTTCGAAGGCTGCGTCACCAGACTCTGCATAAAAGCCTTGTTCCAAAATAAAGCCGACGGAGTTGCCGTTGCCGAGATCTTCCGTTCCTTTAATGCCGAAACGGCTTCCGGCGTAAATGCCGTCGTCAATTCTTACCTGGGCGGCTTGGTGTTTGTGCTTTGTAACGGCAACGGCCTGGTCGATAACGCCGTAGAGCGTAACGTTGGATTCAGCATATGCATTGATGCATGCGGCTGCGAGGATCGCAGAGACAAGTATTCTCTTCATCATTTTTAAATGACTCTAAAAAAGGGGATTTGGGTCGAAAGAAAGATCAGCGAATGCTAGGAAAAAACTTCAGTTGGAAGGAGATAAATATTTCGCGGATTTTCTTGGATGGTTGGTCGGAAGTCCGAAATCTTCGGACTTCCGAATGCTGCTAATTAGTTGTTAGCAGGAACTTGATAAGACTTGAGGAACTTCAGACCGTTGTTGATGTCCGGAGTGAAGACTCGGTCTTTTGCGACAAACGGGACGACTTTTCTATAACCGTTCAGAAGTTTTGTCGTACCTTCGCCCATCTGTTTGCCGTCTTGTTTTCTCATATCCATAGCCTGTGTGGTGTGGAGCACTTCGTAGGCATAGATTTCATAACCGACGTCGGCCATCTTGGAGAGACGATCGGCGGTGGAATTAAGGTTGGAGAATGTTTCTTCAATACCGATGGAGGTCGGGACGCCGTAGCCGATCACACTGTTGGTGAGCGCCATACCGTCGGCATACAGACCGGACATGGACTGGGCGATGTTGGCAAATCCGTCTCCGCCTTTGTTTTCTTTAGCAACCAGATAGGTAGGAAGACCTGTTCTGTGATCATCGACCAGCTGTGTCGTTCTCCAAGCGGAGATATGCATGACCTGACCGAGGGCTTTCGTCAGACTTTCCAGCTGGAGTGCAAGCTGAGTATTGTCGAAGTTGGAGCAGGAATTGACGTATACCGTCGGTTTGCCGGCTCTCATTTCGTCCAAGACTTCGGCATTGCTGTACCAGCGGTCATTCTTAGCTTCGGTGTTGACGATCGGGTTGTCGGTTGTATGGTTGATCGCTGAATTCAGAAGACCTTTAGCTTGGTTAAGCTCTTCCATTGCAGCTGCCAAAATATAACCGGCAGATCTGAAGCTCAGGGGATCCTGGAGATAACGTTTGGCATCTTTCTTCCAGAGATATGAGCCCTTCAGGTTGGCGAGCACGGCTTCTGCAGCTTCATGTCCCTGGGGCCATCCTTTTGTTTCAACGGTATGCCAGAGGTACGGAGATACGTTGCCGTTCAAGGCTTCCAAGCTGGAGGCAATAACGACAGGGCTTAATGCGAGATAGTGTTCGGCTTTCTTGACAGCTGCAACGGACTGGGCTTCGGCGACGTTGCTGTTGGAAAGGATGGAAATGCCGTCCATGCCGAAGGGATGGTAGGGCTGAAGTTTCAGCTGTTTACGTACCTGAGCGGCGGGAACGCGTTTGCCTTGATAGGTCACATCCCATTCGCCCATTAGAGCCAAACCGATGTGTGTGGCCATACTCAAGTCGTTGGCACCTTCAGATCCGCGGGAAGGAATCAACGGGCAGACATCATTGTTAATGTATTCTTGGTAAGCCTTTGCAGCAGCTTCGCTCATGCCGGTGTAGCCGGCAGCCATCTGGTTAAGACGAATGACCATGGCCATCTTGGAGATTCGATCATCGAAGAAGGGTTCAAGACCGGCGGCCTGAATGCGCATTTGGCGTTCGTTGAAGTTAATAGAGGCGCTGCGGTTCGGTTCGGCTTCGACAGAAGCGCCGGCAACTTTTTGTTCCTTTAAAGCGCCGTAGTTGACGGTTAAACCGTAAATGTCACGGCCGTCTGTTGCGGCATCGATAGGTGCTTTGTAGGAAGCTTTGATTCTTGCCCAGCCTTCCGGCGTAACGCTGACTTTTTCTCCGGGAGCGGAAATAGCCCACAGTTCATCCACGGTCAGGGTACGGCCGTCAAGATTGTGTGTAGCAGCAAAAGATAAAGGCGCAATAGCGAGAAGGATGGAAATGACAAGCAGTTTTTTCATGAGGATTCTCCTTGGTTTAATTAACTTAATTATCTGAAGTTAGACCATTGGGTTTGATGACAGTTACTGCATAAATCTTGGCTGGCTTTGTGTTCTGAGTGGCAAACAACGCAGTCAACGGTGTTTCCGTAGTGAGCGGATTGATGCGGATACTTGCCCTGAGGATTGGCCTTTGTTTTAATTTGGGCCATCGGACCGTGACAGCTTTCGCACTGCTTCGTGGCAGGCTTTGTAAACTCTGTCGTATCTCCGTGGCAGGTTGAGCACTTCATTTGGGCTGCCATGGTATGTTTCATCGGCATACCGGCGAGGGTCTTAGGTGCGTCGGCGGCGAAAGCAGAGCAAGAAAGCAGGGCAGCAAAAAGCGGAATAAGTAATTTTTTCATGTTAGTTCCCCTGAGCTTTAAGATAAGCGGCGGCGTTTCGACCGGCTTCTAAGCCGAAAACCATGCAGTCAACAGATGAGCAGCCTCCGAGGCGGTCCATTCCGTGAACACCTCCGGTGACTTCGCCTGCAGCGAATAATCCGGGAATCGGGGCTAACGTGGCCGTAGAAATAACCTCGGCTCTTGGGTTTACTGCGATACCGCCCATGCAGTAATGAAGTTTCGGAGTCAGACGCATGGCGTAGAACGGAGCTTTCAGCGGCTGTTTAACGTCAAGCGGCTTTTCGAACGGATCTTTCAGAGTGCCGGCTACGATCTTGTTGTACTCATCGACCTGCTGCTGCAAAGCCTTAAGAGGAATGTCATAGGCTTTTGCAAGATCTGCGAGTGTTTCATAACGGAAGACGGTTTTATCTCGATACGCGGCCTTGAAGCCCTCTGCGTGTTCGGTTGTCTTTTCTCCGCAGACAACAATCGGATAGTTGATCTTGTCTGCCGTGCTTTCAGTCAAAACCTTGAGTTCTGCGTCTGCACGGGTGCGGCGGTCA
>OGQS01000421.1_pt1 | contig 32579 bp, 27 predicted proteins | sample 1553331 | NCBI WGS metagenome assembly OGQS01 (sample SAMEA2580012, study PRJEB22360) | human gut metagenome | biome: human gut; feature: human-associated habitat; material: faeces | place: Denmark | collected 2008/2010
TTATCCGGCTGTGTCACAACGGCAAGCACTTCATGGTGATCGATCAGTGCCTGCAAGGTTGGTACTGCAAACTCCGGAGTTCCCATAAATACTGCTCTCATCTTATTCTACCTCTTCCATTGTGATGTCTCTTGCTGGTTCTTCTGCTACATCTGGGTATAAAATTCCATCTAAATGATCTGTTTCATGACAGATTGCTCTTGCAAATAAACCAAATCCTTCGACTGTGATCGGGTTCATATCTTCGTCAAATGCTTCACAGATAACGTGGTCTGGACGTTTTACAACGGCTACTTTTCCTGGAAGACTTAAACATCCTTCTTCTCCAACCTGTTCTCCTTCTTTTAATGTGATCACTGGATTTACAAGTGTTACACATTCTCCTTCTTCTCCTGTGTCGATCACTACGATTCTCTTTAAGATTCCAACCTGCGGTGCCGCAAGTCCAACTCCCATTGCCTCATACATTGTGTCATACATATCCTCTACTAATGTATGCATTCTTGGTGTCATTTCCTTTACTTCTTTGGATGTCTTTCTTAAAATGTCATCTCCTAATACTCGAATCTGTCGAATTGCCATAATTTTCTCCTTTTCTTCTTATTAACAACTATATATCTTAATACCTATTTCTTGGTTAATAACTGTTCATCGGGTTAAAATCAAAATTAACCAGTAATTTCTTTCTGATATTGTTCAAGTCGATCCACTGCTCCAGACGATTCTTTGCCTTTACCAGTATCTCGTAATCTTTATTCTTAATATAAATAACCTTGCGGTATTGATCATTGATCTTGCCAAATCCTGCCTCACTCGGTCCGATCACCATAAGATCCATATGCTTTGCAACTTCTGCCATCGCATCCATTACTTTATCAAGCCATGCCTTATCTTCTCCTGATGCAAATACAACTAACATCTGCCATACCGGAGGGTATTTCATCATCGTACGATATGCAATCTCTTCATTATAAAATGCATGATAGTCCTGTCTGGCTGCCGTCTGAATGCTGTAATGATCTGGTGAATACGTCTGGATCACAACTTCGCCCGGCTTGCTTCCTCTTCCTGCTCTTCCTGCTGCCTGCGTAAGAAGCTGAAAGGTTCTCTCCCCGGCTCTGTAATCATTTGCATGCAGTGAAAGATCTGCTGCAAGAACTCCAACTAATGTTACATTTGCAAAATCATGCCCTTTCACGATCATCTGTGTTCCAACTAAGATATCTGCCTCACCATCGGAAAATGCTGATAGTATCTTTTCATGACTGTTTTTTCTCTTCGTTGTATCCATGTCCATTCGAAGAACTCTTGCCTGTGGAAATTCTTTATAAAGTGCTGCTTCTACTTTCTGAGTACCAAGACCAAATGTTCCAATGTACGGACTTCCACATTCTGGGCAGACTTTCAGCATCGGCTGTTCATACCCACAATAATGACACCGAAGTCTGCCATCTCTGTGATACGTCATCGAAATATCACAATGTGGGCACTCCATCACATGGCCACAGCTTCTGCATGAAACAAATCCTGCATATCCTCTGCGGTTTAAAAACAACATGATCTGCTCACCTTTATCCAGACGGTCTTGTATAAGATCTCGTAATCTTCTACTAAACATGCTGCGGTTTCCAGCCTTTAGTTCTTCCCTTAGATCTTCTATATAAACCTTTGGAAGAACTGCTTCTTTAGCACGTTTAGTAAGTTCCCATAAACGGTAAGTTCCATCCTGTGCATGTTTATAACTGTCCATAGATGGTGTTGCTGAACCAAGGATCACAGATGCACCTTCCATCTGTGCTTTCTTGATCGCTACTTCTCTTGCGTGATATTTCGGCGTCTGCTCACTCTTGTAACTTCCTTCATGTTCTTCATCGATCACGATCAATCCCAAATTCGGAAATGGCACAAACAATGCTGATCTTGGTCCAATGATCACATCAATATCCCCACGTTTTGCACGCAGCCATTGATCGTATTTCTCTCCCTTTGATAACCTCGAATTCAAGATTGACACGCGGTCACCAAAACGCTTTGTAAATCTTGTTACTGTCTGATACGTCAATGCGATCTCGGGGATTAAGACAATTGCCTGTTTTCCTTTCTTGATCACTTCTTCAATCGCTGCAAGATATACTTCTGTCTTTCCACTTCCTGTAATTCCATGTAAAAGATATGTTTTGTAATTCTTCTTCAAAAAATCTTCTCTGAATTCATCGATCAATTCCTGCTGCTGTTCATTTAATGTAATCTCTGTCTGGGAGTATGCTGCATTGAATTGTCCCGGACTTCGATAATAATATTCTGTCACAACATGGAGAATTCCTTCTTTGTCCATGCTGTCCACTGTACTTTTGGAAATCTTTAAGTCTTTTGATGCCATCTCCCATGAAATCTTATGATGATCTAGCAATGCCGCCAAAAGTCTTGCTTTCGCCACATAATGCTTACTAAAATACTCCTCAAGCATCGCAGGTCCATGTACTGCATCCATGGTCAGTTCAATATATTTTCTTGCTTTTCTTGCAACTTTCTCTTGTACTGGAAGAACTGTTTTTAGTGCCTGAATCATTGTTGATCCATAATTCTCCCGAATCCACGCTGCAAGCTCTATCATCTTCGCTTCCACGCCAACATGGTCTGTCTCGATTCTTATGATCTCCTTGACTTTACTCTCATCGTAGTTTACAGTTCTTGAAAGATTGACCACATATCCTGTCTGCTCCTTATTAGAACGTCCAAATGGGACAACGACCTGCTGCCCCACTCGAATATCCTGAATCAAGGAAAAAGGCACTTTGTAGGCAAATACCTTATCCAGTGCCTCATGAGAAATATTAATGATAATATCCGCATATAACTTTTCCATAGACTATTTGATAACGTGACCTTTCTCTCTTAAGACTTTCACCACTTTATCTACTTTCTCTCTGCAGATCTCATGGCTTCTTGCCTCAACCATAACTCGTACTAGTGGTTCTGTTCCACTTTCACGTACTAAGATTCTTCCCTCATCTCCAAGTTCTGTTTCCACTTCTTTGACTGCCTTCTGCACATCTTCATCTGCCTGTGCTGCTGCTTTATCTGTCACACGGACATTTTCAAGAATCTGTGGGAAGATCTGTACTGGTTCTGCTAACTGTGCAAGTGTCTGTTTCTGTTCGATCATTGATTCCATGATCTTTATGGATGTTAAAATACCATCTCCTGTTGTTGCAAATTTGCTGAAGATGATATGTCCAGACTGTTCTCCACCTAATGCATGACCGTTCTTTACCATATTTTCATTGACATATTTGTCACCAACAGCTGTCTTTTCATAAGAAATTCCTGCTGCATCGAATGCTTTGTATAATCCTAAGTTTGACATAACGGTTGTTACAACTGTATTGTTATTTAATTCTCCATGTTTCTTCATGTACTGTCCACATACATAAAGAATCAGGTCTCCATCAACCACCTGTCCATTCTCATCAACAGCGATACAACGGTCAGCGTCTCCGTCATATGCAAATCCTACGTCTAAATGATTCTCTTTTACATATCCCTGTAAAATCTCGATATGAGTTGAACCACAGTTTGTATTGATATTTGTTCCGTCTGGCTCGTTGTTGATCACGTGTGTTTCTGCTCCAAGTGCTTTAAATACATTCTCTGCGATTGCAAATGAACTTCCGTTAGAGCAGTCTAATCCGACTTTCACACCTTTGAATGATCTTGTTGCTGTTGAGATCAGATATCCGATGTAGTGATTTCTTCCAGCTGCATAGTCTTTTGCACGTCCGATCTCTTTCTTTGTTGCAAATGGAAGTTCTTCGATTTCTCCATCGATATAAGCTTCGATCTTATCTTCCACTTCTGCTTCCATCTTATGACCTTTAGAATTGATCAGTTTGATTCCATTGTCATAGTATGGGTTGTGGCTTGCAGAGATCATGATACCACAGTCAAACTGTTCTGTTCTTACTACATATGCAACACTTGGTGTAGTTGTTACATAAAGCATATATGCATCTGCTCCAGATGCAGTCAGTCCTGCTACTAATGCATTCTCAAACATATAACTGCTTCGTCTTGTATCTTTACCAATGACGATCTTTGCTCTGCTGCTTGTCTTCTGGTTAAAATACCATCCGATATAACGTCCAACTTTATATGCATGTTCTACAGTTAAATTTATATTTGCCTCTCCACGGAATCCATCTGTTCCAAAATATTTTCCCATCTTATTCTCCCTTTCCAATATTCATATGTATTTTTGTTCTATATATCCATCCTGTGATATATTATTTTTATATTATTTGGCCAATTTGCCTGTATTTTATTAAATTACTCCTCAAAAATCTTCTGACACCAAACATAGCTTGACATTAATTTCTTAGTAGCAAATATCAATTATATTATTTTGTGTCTTCTCTTTTCTTGTATTTTATTTAGAATTTCAAATATTAATTCATTTTTCATAAACAAATTAATTATACCATACACCATAATTCCACATATGACCTCCATGATAAGTCCAATAGTATTAGACAAACCAAACTGCATAACAATATAAACACTAACAGCCATCATAGATGTACTAATAAAACTTTTTCCAAATACTTTTATATTAATAGAAAATTTTACCTTTTTTTTCATATAAATAAACTGTATAGCATTTGTAACTAATTCACTAAATACTGAAGCTATAACTGCTCCATTTTGAAGAAGCAATGGAATTAAAACCGCATTTGTTATCACATTAATTACTGATGCAGATGCAGATGCTGGTAAAATAATCTTCTCATTTTTTGTACTATAAACTAATTGATAGCAAAATAAGTCTCCAAACCCCTTAATCAAAATCAAAGGACACATCAATCGTATCGTTAACACTGCTGGTTCAAATGATTTTCCATATAAGAAAACTACAGCTTGTGGAGCAACAAGCATCATACCTATTGTTAAAGGAAATGTCATAAAACAGAGAACTTGAAATCCCTTATCTAATAGTTTGTAAAACTGTTTTCTATCATTATCATAATAAAAACTAAGTCTAGGCAATAATGCCGCTGTAATAGCATTAGCCATCGTTAACACCATTGTAATTGTTTTCTGTGCATATGTATAATATCCAACTGATTCATCTGTTGCTAATATATTTAACATTGTTATATCAATTTTATTGTAAATTGTTGACAAAAAAATAATACAAGCAATCAAAAGAACTGGTTTTATATGATATTTTAACTCTATTTTAGATAAATCTATTGAAACAAATTTTCTAGCATGTAAAATATTAAATATGTAATTTCCGCCTGTTGCTAAGCTAGATATAAGTGCATATATTATATAATCTTGTCTTGTTTTGACAAACATAAATAATGCCAGAAGAGAAAAACCTTTTATAAATAAACTTCTCCCTGTAATATATCCATATTCTTCTAGTCCTTGATACATCCAATCAATATTAAGATAATTGAATACAATAGAAAGTCCACACACCACATAAAGTGCCCACTCTCCATTAAAACCTCCATTAACAAGTACCAATATGAAATAACCTAACGTTGCCAAAGTTGTTGATATGATGTTTAACAGCAATAATTCTGTAAAAAGTTTATTCCTTTCATATTTTTTTTCTCTTATTTTTGCAAATTCTCGCACCCCATAAGATGGCAATCCAAGTGCTGCAAGTGTTACAAAATATGATGCAATATTTTGCGCTGCTGCCACTTTTCCAACACCTACTGGGAGAAGAATTCTCGAAACATATATAGATGTTGCAAAAGGAAAAAGTATATTCACCAATGTATAAATAATATTATAAATTGAATTCTTAGTTAATGATTTTTGCATTATTTTTACGGACTATTTGTCCTAAAACTCCTTCCTCCATTTTTTGTCTATTATCTCATCCAGATAATAAATATCTTTATTATGATTTATTCATTATTTTCTTTATCTTTTTTTTCACTCTATATGGTAATGATAAAATTTTTGTAACTTTATGAGCAAAACTATATCCGAAATATTCTGTTAATTGCCATTCCATATTTTGTAATTTTCTTTCTCTTTCATCCACCCATGTCATAGAAAACTGATGAATACTTATTGTTTTATCTGTAATTACAATCTTCCCCGTTAAAGGTGATTTAGGTGAAAATACATCTTCTTCATAAACTACAATTCCCTCCTTCAAACACTGATATGTTCGCCGAGTATCATCTAATCCAAATTCTTTTAAAACCTCCGTCTGATAATGTGGACATGCCATTAAATTCAACGTACCATCTTCATTATAAAAAGAAATATCTTTATACAAATCAAGTATTTTCTTTAATGCTTTATGTCCCTTTTCTGCGCCAAATCCTAACCCAAATGCCACTGAATTCTCATAGGATACTCCCATTTTATCCAACAATGGATCTCTCATTTCCCATCCGCAATACATTCTATCATTTAGAAGCTCGTCGAGGGACTTTACCAATTCTACATCAGTATCCATATAAATACCACCATATTTATATACTACATCAATTCTAACGTAATCAGATACAAAAGCCCATTTTTTTTCCATGTACGCAGCTTTCATATATTCATTGCTTGTTACATCATAGTTACTTTCATTCCATTCTATTATTTTATAATCCGGACAATATTTTCTCCAAGAATCAATGCATCGTTTTGCATCTTCTGGAAGAGGATTTTTGCCAAACCAACAATAATGTATTATTTTAGGTATCATAGTTATTTTCTCTCCATTATTATTACATCTTATATATAATCAATCATTACCATTTTCTATTATTTACAACAATTTATCTAATAAAAATATACTTTTAAAACACTATATTCCCATAGTTATTTTCTTAAGAAATCTTTTTACTTTTTTTATATAATTATCTACCCAGTATAAATATGGAAAACCAACTGTTTTTAAACGCATTTCTTCTCGATTACGTGGTAAATTTTTTTTAATAAATCTATCTGGTAAAATTTCAAAACTCATATCTTCTGAATCCAATTTAACACGCATTTTTCGCATCTGAAAATGAAAATAAGCAAATTCTGTCTGAACTAGTTTTTCTCCATTCCATTCAATTCGTACAATATTTCCATTATTCCAAAAATATCTAGCCTTCCTATATTCTTCATTAACGAAGTCATGTTTAGAACTGTCATAAAATGCTCTAATAAATCTTGCTGAAATTATTGATGGGTTCATGCTTAAATCGTTTTCATAAACTTTTGCATTTTCCTCAAGGAAAATGCTATGTATATTATCATTATTCTTAAAGTCCTCATCAAATACAAATATCTTATTCGTTGTAAAAGCTTCTTTATATAAATACCTTCCTTTATATAATTTCATAAATCGTCTATTATTATCATATGTATTTTTATAAATTGTTAAATGACCTGCAGCAAATAATTTATCATATCCTTCATTTAACAACGGAGTAATAATTTTTTCAATATTTCCAAAAATCAAATCACAATCACAATGTCCCCAATACTCAAAATCACGTATATACTCTTCAAAAAGAAATCCATATGCTGGCTTATAATCACACAATTTATATGGAGAATCTAACACTACCTTAAATCCAAATTTATTATTTGCAACTTTAATTATATCCCTCAATGTACATTTTATTATATGAACATTTTGGGGACACTCGTAATTAAACTCATCATCTGTAAAAATCATCCATGTATACGAAGGATTTTCTGCACATGACTTAAGAAACAATGGAAAATAATTATTAAATTTTCCAAAGTATGGCAAAATCAAAACACATTTTTTATTTTTCTTTTTCATCAAAACAATACCTCATAAATTCTTCATAACTTGAAAATTCAGGAGCATGTTCTTTCATATATCTAATTGACTGCTTTTCAGTATTACCTAATCGAAGTTTATTTTCAAAAGTGTTATTTAAAAAAACACTCTCACTTGTTTCAAATAACATAAAGTACTCATGAAAAACATCTGAATCCGGTCGTTTGTGAAAACGATCATAATATTTTTTAGCTAACTCTTTCGCTTCAGATTTTTGCATAACACATCTTTTTTCAAAAAACTCATTAATACTCATCAATCTTTTTGCCGGAACTCCAGCATAAACACTATTAGATTCACAATCTTTTGTAACTACACTCCCTGCTCCAATTACAACATTAGTTCCAATTTTCACATTTCTTTCAATAATCGTGTTCATTCCAATAAATACATTATCACCAATTTCAACAATTCCACTAGCTCCGAGCACCCCCCTCGACAATTTTTCAGAACAGACCAAGAATAATCATGTGTCAAGATTTTTACTCCTTCCGTAATTCTTACATGATTTCCAATAGAAATCATCCATGGATACTGTTCATCAATTAATGTTTTGGTAGGAGCATAAATAATGCAATCATGTCCAATCTTCATTCCTTTAGATCTTAAATATTTAATATACGATTTTGATTCTGCTTTATGTCCATAAGCAACTTTTCTAAAACACTCTTTAAACTCATCTTTAATAAGCCCCCCCTTTTTTTTCCTTATATCCATGTTGTATTGCTACAAACCCAATTGCCATACCAAAATAAATTAAATATGCTGTATCTATTCTAATGGCAGAACTTTGCCACATTAAAAAAATCATGGAAACAGTAAAAATAGCACTTGTAATCATATATGGTTGGTATGCTTTCGCATTTTTTTTCAACTTTCCTAATAGTATAACAATCAATGCAACAAAAAAAAGTAAATATAAACCAAAACCTATAATACCACACTCTAAATACGTCCATTGATTCGTAAACCAACGATAATTATAATCTCCATATACTCTATAAAAATCACTCTGAAACAAAGAAAATGTAGATGTATCACAATTTCCAATACCTAATCCAAATAACTCTTTTATCGACGTTCTAAGAAACAACTTATTAATTACTCCAAATGATCCAACACGTGGAATTCTATATCCCTCATCAAATGTTGCTGATGCATAATTCATAAAATTCTTTTTATTCAAAAGAATACTTAACATATCTGGTGCCAAATAATTAACTACATTAATAACAACTACAAAACCAAGAACAACTCCTATTAGTATAGTAACTTTTCTGACTGTAAAATTTTTTTCAATACATTGATTAATTATCGCAGATAATAAAATACACAATACTGCTAACATTATCATCATTTTTTCCTCAGCCATCGCACCCAGCATAAACGTTACTGCTACAATAAAACCAAATTTTTTTAAAGTAGTTTTTTTTCTAAAATAGAGATTTGAATAAAAGCATAAAAGCAATAAACAAAATGGATTCAATCCGCCTCCACCCCAAAAAATACCACCACCAAAATCATCGCTAAATAATCCAAGAACAAAATACTTATATAAACCAACCACAGTATTAAAAATTTGTACGATAAAATAGAATCGGATTACCCTTTCAACATCATCTAACGAAAAAAAGAAAATTACACCAAAAAATAATATAAAAAACCTACATAGATTTCTCAATCCCCAAAAAATCAATAATGGTTTTACAGAATTTATGCATACACCAATCAGCAATGAAAGCAATAATGCAGTTAAAATATAAAGAAGTAATTTACATTCTTTTTTTATTTTTTTTATGTATTTTATTTCAAAATACAATAACATCAAATTCAAAATATCACATATATAAAAGGTGGAAAGACTAATTCCAAATAAACTATATGCTGCTGAAAACAAAACGCATGCGTATAATATCCAATATATACACTTCTTAGGTGTTATTATAAACAAATTTTTTCTCATACTTATCTCCCTAAATATTGGTGCAATCTTATCAATCCTATGATACACAATTTCATCCTATTTTTTATACAAAAATGAATCAGTCTTCTTGACTTTGTAAAACTTGTTGTTGGCATCAATCGCACATTCTTTTGAACTAATTCTTCTTTACACATTTGAGAAATTGAATAATAAATTTTTCTAATTCCAACTTCACTTATACAACTTATTTCACTTTTCATGCAGGCAAGTAAGTTATCTAAAAATGGTCTCTTAATTCTATATCTTACTTCATCACTATAAACACTCGATGCGCATAATTGTTCCAACTTTGCTTGAAAAATAACTAACTTTTCAAAGCGATCTGGCTTATATGTATGTGTAAGTGACTGATCATTTTCACAATAAAAGTAATATGCCTTCTGTACAATACTAACTTTCTGTATATTCGGCATTAATTTCATTAGTGAATATACATCTTCACTAATATATTCTCGTTCTGAAACAAAATGAAATTTGCAACTTTCTAATAATTCTCTTCTATACAAACAACTCCATGCACTCATTAATAAGTCACTTGCTACACCTGTTTTAGGATTAGTACATATTAAGTCCGGTAAAAATTTTGACATAACTTCTTCACCTTCAAATACAGTTGATTCTATCTGTGGAACGAATGTTTTGACTACTATTCCATCTTTATTAACATCATAATGTCCAAATTCTATTAAGTCAGGATTTTTTGAAGTTACAATATTATACACTTCTTCAAACAATTTTTTATCTATATAGTCATCACTATCAAAAAAACCAATATAATCTCCTGTAGCAATATCTAATCCTGAATTTCTAGCCTCTCCCAATCCTGCATTCTTTTTATGTACAACTTTTATACGATTGTCTACTTCTGCCCAATAATCACACATCGCTGGACAACCATCAGGAGATCCATCATCTACCAAAATAATTTCTAAATTTCTATATGTTTGGTTAACAACACTGTCAATGCATCTGTTCAGATATTTTTCCACATTATAAATTGGCAACACTACACTAAATTTAACTTTTTCTTTTGTTTCATTCATTATATTCTCCTCACAGATATACTATCTTACTGAATGCTTCTATAATTTTCATACAATCAATATTTCTATTACATATTTTTAACAATCATATTATACTTCTCATCCCATGTTAATTTATCATTTACATATCTATAACCATTTTCACCAAGTCTTTTACAAAGTGCTCTATCATTACTTAATTTTACTAATGCATCGCAAAAGTCATTTTTAATTCCAACAAGTTCTTGGTTTGTATTCACAAAAATGCCACAGTTCTGCTCATTTAGTTGAGTGCAAAAACTAGTATTAAATGCAACAATTGGTAATGCGTACGCCATTGCCTCAATTAAAACAGTACCTCCTGTTTCTCTAAGTGACGGTAACACAAAAATATCCGCATCTTGGTAATATGCAATCACTTGATTATGCGGAATCTCTCCGTGCATATTCACACACTCATCTAGACTATACTCTTCAAGTACATGTTTAATTTCATCAAATAGGTAACCATTCCCACATATATCTATCTCAAACTCAATTTTATTTTTCAATTGCTTAACTACATCTAGCAAAAAAAGTATTCCTTTTTTCTCAATTAGTCGCCCCATATAGAGAATTTTTATTTTTTTCTTTGTTCTCTCCTTTATACTTCTATTTATATATTCATCTGTCAGCCCAAGCTCAACTATTTGCTTTGTTCTACTTTCCCCTCTAATTGCCGCTATTTGCTGATATGTTTCTCCATTACTTGCTACAACACTGGAAAAACTATTGATTTTTTCCCTATAAAAAGGATTTATGTCACAGGATTTATTAACTATTTCACGAATTTTGGCAACAATTTTATTTTTTTCGTAAGTCTTTAAACTTTTCGGAGTAATTTGTGCTCCACCTACGGGTCCAAATATAACTCTAGCATCTTTGCATTTATACATTTCACCCGTTATCCGATAATCTCCCATCGTGACATGATGAATTATATCAAATTTAATTCCTGATTTTTTAACCCACAGCCATGCCCAATGTTGCCACAGAATATAATACATATGATGAAAAATTGAATGTTTTTCTCTAAACCAATTCAATATATTTGGTACATCTGTAATCACTAATTCTATATGTTTAATACCAAATTCTTTCATCCCTTTGCGAGTATCTTTTTCATTATATTTTTTTGTCAACAAAATAATTCGATCCCCTGGGTTAAAATTTTTTTCATACTGTAAAACCCAATTCCATCCAACGCCATCTTCGGATCCATGATAAGGATTCACACTGTATGCAGATATGAGATAATTCATTTTTTACCTCCCTAAAACTAACATTAATAATACTCTACTTTTTCTAACAATATATTTCGATAATATCACAGGAACTATCAATCCTAAAATCAGCATCAACCAAGCATATATAAGATAATTACATCCTAATATCTTTCCAACTATAACATAAATTGCTTGTTGTACATAATAACCAATCATATATATATCCATTCCATAATCACCAAACAACATCCACAGTTTTTTTTCACACTGGTGCTGCTCTATTTGAACTGATATAATAAAGAGCAGAAAGACTCCTATAACAGTTATCACACTTGATAAAATCCATGTTTGAACTTCATATATTCTTATATAAGCAAGAGCAATATATCCTATTGAAATTGCTATCGTTAAACTAATTCCACTCATCGAAATTACTAATTTTGATTTTTTTACTCTATCATAAATATTTTTTCTTACAACGCTACCCATAAAATAAATCCATGCATAGCTAAAGAAAAATCCTATAATATATCCTGACTGTTTAAAAATAAATAAATTTAATATATATATTATAAACATAATACTCATCAAAATTAATCTATCCATCATATCAAATATAATTCCAAAAAACGAAATAACAAACAATGCATACAAAAACCAAAGGCCACCATTCGGGTTATTTCTACCAATTAAAACATCTACTACAATTGTAGAATAATTTAGTGGATTCCTTGCAAATACACCAAATAGCATCTTAAGTACTGCAGTAACTACTGTTAAAAAGAAATATGGTATCATTAATCGTCTTGCCTTTTTTATAATCGCTTGTTTTTTTTCACCAATACTACGTCTTTTGTCACCCTCAAGAAAACCACTAATAAAGAAAAAAGCTGGCATATGAAAACAATAAACAAAGCTCTTTATAAAGCCTAAAATAGTAGGTGTTTCTGTCGGATTAAAAGAATGTCCAATGACAACACAAAGTACAGCCATTCCACGCATTATATTTATTTCATTAAAATATTGCTTTTTACTTTTTTCCATCGTCAATCCTTTTCTCTCTTTCTATTTTCAAAAATTATTCTATAATTTGTTCCATCTCAAATGTAAAAGCAATCCTCCTGGTATACATATCGTTGTAAGAACTTTATGTTTTGACTTATGTATTAAATCAATAACACTACATCCAGCAAATTTTCCATATACGATATACTGTAGTCCACCTTTGATTCTATATTTAATCTTTAAGTCATGTTCCATGAATTCCTCTGCTCGATGCATACATCCAACTGGCGAAGCAATATTATGTTTACGACGATTATTAGTTAATCCATCTTCAAGATAATTTCCCACATAAATGGCTTTATTAATGTGTACCATCTTATATTTTCTCGCCATTCTAATCCAAACCAAATCTTCTCCTAAAAATTTTTCATTTTTATATTCAGGAAAAGGAAACTCTTTCAAACACTGTGTTTTAAATACTTCCGCCTTGTCTGCACCTGTATCGTCTCCATTTATACGTATATCAATATAAGAGCCTATTTTTTCATCTATATTAAACTTTTTGCCATTAACCTTACCATCTGGAAATGCTCGAAGAAATGCATATCCACAGATACTGTTATGTTTTCTGTATTTTTCATGTATTTTTAGTATCGATTCAACCGCATCTTTTACTACATAATCATCCGAATCAACTATAAAAGTTAATTGACTGCGAATAGTCTGTATCCCTACATTCAAAGCAGTATGTTTACCACCATTGTCCTTATAAATATAATACATCGGAAAATCACTCTTTTCCTGTAACTTAGCAATTAACTCATTCGTACCATCAGTACTACCATCATCAACTACAAGCCACTCAAATTCCTTTACAGTTTGTTTCTGTAATGAATTCCATAGTTTTTGCAATTTTTCTTTTCGATTAAAAGTCGGAGTTAAAACTGTTACTTTCATTTTTATTTTCTCACATTTCTAATTATATAATCTTGCACTACTTTCAAAATGCATGATAAAAGCAGTGTTAATCCTATCGTCCCTACTATAACTTCAAAATTATTTACTAATTGTCCATCCTCCATCTTCTTTTCAAAATCATAGAGAATAAATGGATGAACAATATAAATTTCATAGGAAATCGCTCCCAACCACATTAATAGTTTTCTACTCAGCTTTACTCTTTTTAATATTCCAATTAATGATACAAGAAACATAACTGTAATTATATTCCGAAAAACAGTCTGAAAAAGCCGATTATCAATACCTACTATACTCAAAACTAATCTCGTAATAAATAAACTCATAAATACTACAATTGAAATAAACTCTTTTTTACAAAAATTCACTTCAAAGTATAAATCAATTCTCTTTTCATACATTGCCCATAAAACTCCCAGTGGCATTCCTATAATAGATGCATACATTTCATCTCGACGATTAACAAACGCACTAATAAAAATATATACAATTGTTATTCCTACAAACCAACTTACACCTACCTGTACTGAACTTGCACATTTAAATACCATGTAAAAAACAATATATGTGACGATTATTACCCATATAAACCAAAGGGGCTGAATATAATGTATTGTAAATGCTTCGGCAAATGCCTTTTCAAGCCTTTGCCCCCTAGAAATTTCTAGTCCAATCCATCCAAATACAACTATCACATATGGAATGACAACATTTAAAATCCTTTTAGATAAAAATCCCTGAAGATAATTTTTCTTTTTCATTAATCCACAAGTCAATCCATATCCAGACATAAAGAAAAAGAATCCTACAATTGGAAAAGCAATATACCAAATTGGTTTTATATATAGGCAAATTTGATACTTTAAATGATATATGATGTAACATAATAATCACTGCTGCAATTCCTTTACAACAATTCGTAGTCTTTTTATCCAGTTGGTTCCCCATTATTTCGTCTCCATCTGCTTAGCAATATCCGCATCCACAATCTCTTCTCCACTCTTACCAACTAACTGCTCCTTAGAAGCCGCAGACAATCCATCATTAATCGTCGCACACATATCACAAGTAGAACACTTATCAAGTTCTTCCTTCGTAACAATACCCTTCTTATAGTCACGAACAATTTTATTCTCATACATACTATATTTTTTCTTCTTAAAGAAACGTAAGAATTTATGTTTTACAACCCAAAGAGCAGGAACCCAAATATACTTATGCATAGCAGGTGATACAGAACCGATCATCCAGCAATCACGGTCACAGCAACGAACTTTCTTACGAACTTCTTCTGCTTCTTTGCTGTTCCATAATTCATTCCAACTCTGTTCATTTAAGTTACCCATAACTTCTTTATCTTTTGTTCCATTACATGGCATAACATCACCATATGGATCGATAAAGAATGTATCGAAACTCATATCACATGGAAGTAATCTCTTCTGTCCATAGATATAGTTGATCAGTCCATGATTAAAGTAAGCACGAAACCATTTCTTTGGTGAGTTGCTGTTTAACAGTTCATTTACCAAGTTTTCAAACTGTTTTGCAACCATTGGACGGTTTTTGATGATATTCTTTGCTTCTACAAAGTAAAAACTGTTATGTAAGGAAGCCGTTGCAAATTCCATTCCCATCTTATCGGAAATCTTATAAAGTGGTACTAAGTCTTTACAGTTTGCATCCTGTACTGTCATACCAAATCCAACGTCTTTCATACCCATCTGTCTTAATTTCTTTAATGTTGTATATCCACGCTGGAATCCATTTTCTAATCCACGGATCTTATTATTTGTTTCTTCTAATCCTTCGATAGAAATACGAATTCCGACATTAGGAAATTCTTTGCAAAGATCTACGATACGATCTGTAAAGAAACCATTTGTTGAGATAACGATACGATCGGATTTTTTCTGTAATTCACGTACAATATCTTTTAAGTCTGTACGAATAAATGGTTCTCCACCAGTAATGTTTGTAAAGTACATTGGTGGTAACTTCTTAATTGTTTCTAAGCTGATTTCTTCATCTGATGTAGATGGTTTCTTGTAACGATTACACATATTACATCTTGCGTTACAACGATATGTAACAATAACTGTACCATTTAACTTCTTAACTTTCTTATCTTTACTCATATTTTTTTCACTCAACTTCCCTTTTTGTTTATTTGCTGCTCGATTGCCTCGAACTCTTCCTGTATAAATCTTCATCAACTTCTCATAGTACTCATCAATTGTATCAAAACTGATATCTTTACAATTTTCTGTATAAGAAGCTGTTAGTTCCTTATCTTCCCACAGATGTTTAATCTTTTCTTTCAAATCAACTGCATCTGCACTTTCAAATAATTCTCCTGTTTTTCCTTCCTGAATCAGCTCTGGAATTCCACCAATGTTCGCTCCTAATACTGGAGTTCCATACATCTGTGATTCCATCACTGAGAATGGGCAGTTTTCATACCATTCAGACGGATAAATAGAAAATCTTGCTTCTCTGATCAGTTTTTCTAAATCTTCTCCTGTCTGGAATCCAACGTTCTTAATATTTGAAATTCCTTCAATCTGATCTTCTAACGGACCAGTTCCAGCAAAGATAAATGGAACATCTGGTAATGACTTACATACATCAATTAACGTTCCAATTCCTTTTTCTTCTGAGAAACGTCCAAAATACAAAACATAATCTTTTTTCTCTGTATTTTTCCATTCTACTTTATCAATAAAGTTATGTAATGCGATTGTTTTCTTTGCAAACAATGGATTACTATCTAACTTTTTTTTCATAAAATGACTGCAACAGATCATTGCATCAATATATTTATAAGTTCCTTTTAGTTTCCAAAACTCAGCTTCCATGGTTCCAACTGCACTCTTTGCGGTGCTTCCATGGATACATTTTCCTTTTGTACAGTTTAAGAAATGTCCACCTAAACATTTTTCACAGTTTTCATGTGTGTTAGGATTGTTACACATATGGTTTGGACAGACAAGCTGATAGTCATGTGCTGTAAATACGATTCTGCAGTTCTTTCCTGTCTCTTTTCTCCATTTCTGGATTTCTACAATAATACTTGGTGTCAACTGATAGTTGAAGTTATTGATATGACACACATCTGGCTGAAAATCATCCAGTACCTGCCTGATCTTTGTTCTTGCTTCTTTAGAATAGATTGTCTTTAATGGATATGTTAACTTCGCAAGTTTACTTCCACCATGAAAATCCATATCAGATGTATACGCATCTACATTGTTTCCTACACATCTTCCTTCATGTTCCATTCCAAAAAACTCTACTTTGTGTCCCTGTTTTTCTAAATATTCTCCTAATTTGAAGATATATGTTTCTGATCCACCATTAGGATATAGAAACTTGTTTATCATTAAGATTTTCATTGATCTTTTTTTCCCTTCTGATATACTCTCAATGTTCTCTCCACAACATCTTCCCAATTATACCTACCACAAATATACCCAGACGCTTCATTCTTATACTTCTCCACAAGCTCCACATCATCACAAACCATCTGCAGCTTCTCCTTCAAGTCCTCAACATTAGCCTTCTTAAACAATATCGCCTTATCCTCAACCACATCAGCAATCTCAGCAATATCAGACCCGATCACACAGTTCCCATAACTCATAGCCTCAAGCAGACTAAGTGGCATTCCCTCCAACTTAGAAGGCAATACATAAACATAAGCATTACTATAAAGTTCCTCTAATGTTCTACCAGAAACAAACCCTGTAAAGATAATATTCGGATTATTCCCAGCCAACTTCTTAAGTTTCATCACATAATCATCCGTATCACTAGTATCTCCAGCAATCACTAACTTCTTATCCGTCTTCACATTCTGATAAGCTTCAATCAGATAATGAATACCTTTCTCTTCTGTAAGTCGTGACAACGCACAAATATAATCATCTTTATGCAGACCAAATTTCTTCGTGAGCAGATCAGCTTCCACATTCTCAGGTCTTGATACTCCATTGGGGATGAGAATTGTATCTCGACCATACGTCTGTTTAAAATAATCTTGAACTCCTTTGCTCAAAACAATGATTTCATCTGCATATTTCGCAGCCACTTTCTCTCCAAATTTGATATATTTTGAACCAAATCCAGATTTCCATTTATCTCTTGCCCAATCCAATCCATGGATTGTTACGATACAACGTTTTCTGAATAATTTCGTAATCCAAAGAGCTGTGCAAGGTCCTTCTGCATGAAAATGTACAATATCATATCTTCCAAATGCTGCTCTGATAGCAGCAGAAAAGGAGGATGTCATTGCTGCCAGCCCCTTCTTGTTGATCGTCAATACTTTCTTTAATTTTACGCCTTTATATGTACCATTTTTTACGGTATTTACATATTCATTTTCAACTTTATCACCGGAACGATTATAACATGTAACTTGATGTCCTCGTTTTACCATCTTAGGACACATCGTAGTCAGTACAAGTTCAATTCCGCCTCTTCTTGATGGAACAACTTTATGTCCGATCATCGCAATTTTCAATTGTTTCTTCCTTATATAATTACTACTCACCGTACACTTCCCTTCTACTGCGCCCCATCATCACCCTTAAACACAAGCGCCACTGTCTTAAACAATATCTTAATATCCAACCAAAGAGACCAATTCTCAATATACTGAACATCCAATTTCACAATCTCCTCAAAATCAGTAATCGTACTACGACCACTAACCTGCCAGATTCCAGTCAACCCAGGTGTTCTACAAAGCCTCTTCTTATGATAAGCACTATACTGCTCAAATTCATCCACTGTAGGTGCTCTAGTCCCAACCAGACTCATATCCCCCTTCAGTACATTCCAAAACTGCGGAAGCTCATCAATACTAGTCTTCCTGATAAATTTCCCAATCTTCGTAATACGAGGATCATCTTTCATCTTAAACATCAGCCCGTCCATCTCATTCTGAGCCATCAATTCCTTCTTACGCTCCTCCGCATCCTGATACATCGATCTAATCTTATAGATCTTAAATATTCTACCATTTCTACCAACTCTCTTCTGAGAAAACAATAATGGTCCCGGAGATTCCAGTTTCACCGCTGGTGCCACAAAGATCAATGCGATTCCAGTGATCAAAAGTCCAACCAGTCCACCAAGGATATCCATCGCTCTCTTAAGAAGTAACATAAATAAAGAAACTTCTCTTCCAGAAAATGATACAACATTATATGGTCCTACAGTTTCTAATATCTTATTTAGATTCTGATTGATCTGGAATAAAGGAATATTCAGACTTGTATTGATTCCCATATCCTCAAAATTCTGAATTGTCATTGCAACTGGATATTTATATTCTTTTGGAATGTAGATAAACACTTCATCTACAACATTTCTTGCTGCGTATTCAAACATACTTCGATATGTAAATCCAATGACTGGTATCCCATAGACATTTTCTCCTACCATATCTTTATCTATAATGACAATACTCGTGATCCATAAATCCCATGTTTTTTCTTTTATAATATTCGTGATCACTTGCTCTGCTTCACCACTAGTTGTGATCAGCATCATTTTCCTTGCAAATGAATGATTGGATCTTCTTCGCAGCCAGTACTTACGGTACAGACGATGTGCTATGATCATATAAAAGAACTCAAATCCGATCGTAAACATATAAATGAATCTTGAATACTCGGATGCGTCTCCCATCAGCAATGCGATCATTGACATCCCGGCTCCAGTCAGAACTGCTGTCTGAAAATCGCATCGTATTTCGTCTTTAATTTTACGCTTAAAAAAACTGCGATTTGGGTGGAACAGCAAGTAAACAAAAGTCAGAACTGCCATTGCAGTGATCCATCGCAAATATGTATCAACTCTCATAAACCCATATGCTGTTTTTAGATTTCCAAATCGCAGATAAACTGCAACAAAATATCCTGCAGTCAATCCCACCATGTCAAGTACATAGATCAGGAAATTCTGCATCTGTCTTTTTGATACTCCCATATTCTTCTAATCCCCATAATATAGTTTTTTTATTCTTGTTCATTAATCTTCTTTACATGTTATCATAAATTTCATAAATTTCAATAAGTTTCCTTGTACTTTTTGTTATAATAAGTATATTTTTGTCGTTTTTGAACTTTTGTGTATTTTAAATTGAACTTTCTTTTCTTTTATGATATAATCGTTTTAACAAATTGAACTTTTTAAATATAAATTGAACTTTTCTTAATAAAGGAGCTGTATTATGAATCAGAAAGAACTATTTGCAGAGCATTTACGTTCTGCTATGGAGCAAAAACAAATGAAACAGGTGGATCTAGTACACGCTGCTGATCAGGCAGGGTTAAAGGTTGGAAAGAGCCATATCAGCCAGTATGTCAGTGGAAAGACTCTTCCTCGTGCGGATATCGCTCATTTTCTTGCAGATACATTGGAAGTTGAGGAGGAATGGCTTCTTGGTGATGCTTCTAAGGAAGATTTCTTTGAACCTGAGATCGATCGTTCTTCTCTGACCGACAATAAGAAGCCCCCTGTTCGTCATTTTAGTAAATCAAGCAAACTTGATAATGTCTTATATGATGTTCGTGGTCCTGTTGTGGATGAAGCGAATCGTATGGAGCGTGATGGAACAAATATCTTAAAGTTAAATATCGGAAACCCTGCTCCATTTGGTTTTAGAACGCCGGATGAAGTCATTTATGATATGAGACATCAGTTGACTGACTGCGAAGGATATTCCCCTTCTCAGGGATTGTTCGCTGCGAGAAAGGCGATCATGCAGTATGCACAGCTTAAGCACCTTCCAAATGTTGATATCGACAGCATTTATACTGGGAATGGTGTCAGTGAGCTTATCAATCTTTCTATGTCTGCCCTGCTTGATGATGGGGATGAGATCTTGATCCCTTCTCCGGATTATCCTTTGTGGACAGCTTGTGCTACGCTTGCTGGTGGTACGGCGGTTCATTATATCTGTGATGAACAGTCAGACTGGTATCCTGATATGGAGGATATTAAGAAGAAGATCAATCATAGAACGAAAGCGATCGTTTTGATCAATCCGAATAACCCAACTGGGGCTTTGTATCCTAGAGAGGTCTTACAGCAGATCGTTGATATTGCGAGAGAACATCAGCTTATTATCTTCTCTGATGAGATTTATGATCGTCTTGTGATGGATGGAGAGGAACATGTATCCATTGCTTCTCTTGCTCCTGATCTGTTTTGTGTGACATTTTCCGGATTGTCTAAATCTCATATGATCGCTGGTTTCCGTATTGGCTGGATGATCTTAAGTGGTAATAAGGCGGTTGCAAAGGATTATATCGAGGGACTTAATATGCTTTCTAATATGAGACTTTGTTCAAATGTGCCTGCGCAGGCGGTTGTCCAGACGGCGCTGGGTGGTCATCAGAGTGTCAATGATTATATTGTTCCTGGTGGACGTATTTATGAGCAGAGGGAATATGTTTATAAGGCACTTTGTGATATTCCTGGTATTTCTGCTGTGAAACCGAAGGCTGCGTTTTATATCTTTCCTAAGATTGATACGAAGAAGTTTAATATCACGAATGATGAGCAGTTTGCTTTGGATCTTTTACGTGAGAAGAAGCTTTTGATCGTGCATGGTAGTGGATTTAACTGGAAGGAGCCGGATCATTTCAGAGTGGTTTATCTGCCTCGGATTGAGGTGCTTGAAGATGCTATGGGGAAACTTGGGGAGTTTTTGGAGTATTATAGACAGTAAAGTTTGTTTGCCATAGTCTTTCATATATATCACATATTCAAAAAATAGTTATTGCCGCAAAACACACATTTTATTCAGCATTTTTGCCAGCTGCGAACCCGTCAAAAATACTGATAAAATGCTAATCGTTTTGCGGCAATAACTATTTTTAAGATATGTGATATATAGCGAAAGGTATTGGAAAGGAAACTGTTGGTTATAAAATACAAGAAACGCTCAAGTTATACATTTATCTAAAATACTACTATTTCCTCATATCCTCTATCAAAAGCCCTATATTACTCCCAATAGAATGTTTTAATCCTTCTATATCTTCGCAGAATTCTTTTTCATTTTTGATTGCTGTATCAATATTCCCTACAAATTCTTCCGCTTTGTAATTGCTTTTCTTATAGCTAGGATAAATTTTATGTAATTCATATTCTGCATATCTTTTTTTAGATGTTACCTTTGGATTTTCTGATAGTTTTTCTTGATCTAAGTCGAAAACTTTTTCTGAATGCATCAGTAGCCAAAATTCAAAACATGGATTGGTTACACAGAAACGAAATCCTTGTTCTTCACATTTTTGTTTTACATATTCATACTGTGATTCTATAAAACTTTCTTTATCTCTGTCTACAATTAAGCAAATTTCATCATAATTTTCTTCATATGTTAAGTCTTCAAACTTGATGATTTCTGGAATATATTGAATAATGTTGTCAATCTTATATTTTTGTCCTAATTCTGTCAAAACTTTATTACAAACAAATTCAGGATCATCAATAATATCTTCTAATGTTTTTTCAAATTCTTCTTCACATATTTGTTTCATTGTTTTCCAGATAGCCCTTTTCAACACTTTACTATTAATTATAATCTGTTTTTCATGAAAATAGTCAATAATTTTATCAAACAGGGTTTTGAAAGATATAGTTCCTGTATCTCTTTCCTTTAAATCTTGAATAACTCTATCCAATATTTTTCGAGGATTACTCCATCCTTCTTCACTAAAACATCTAATAATAGGCACTAGTTCTATTAATGAATTAAGCTCTATTTCTTTTCGCATATCTTCTATTGCATCAAAATATAATACTTCAGTATCTGAGCCTTCATATAGTAAAAAATACTTTTTTATAGCTTGCTTTGATTCTGATGCAACTGAACGTCTACCAAAACCAGAACCTTTTCTTTCTCTCATCCATTACTCATCCCCTTTCACAGGAAATACAGTACTGAATTTTGGAACTCCCCCATACCGTCCATCTAAATAGGCCTTATCTATCTTCTGGTCAAATCTTGTATTATATTCTTCCAAAGAATAAATATCACTTTCTCCTGTAATTCTTTTATTAACAAACCACACTTCGTCTCTTCGAAGAATATCAAAATCTAACAATCTTGATTCATGTGTTGTCACAATTAACTGAATATTCCTTTCTGCTGCCAATTGTAAATATGTTTCTACAAATTTACAAGTTAAACTTGGATGTAAACATCTATCCAGTTCATCAATCACATATGTTTTATTTGCTCCCGAAAGTAATACTTCTATTAAATCTAATATTCTAACCGTACCATCTGATTCTTCTGATAAATTAAACAAAATATTCTCTTCCCCATGCAAGAATTTAATTGTCTTTCCTTCAACTTTTCCGTTACTAGCAATATTTAAAATAAAAAAGTCTTTATTGGATCTCATCACAATTCCAATTTCTTTTAATTTCATACGATTTACTGTTACTTTTTTATTCTCTACATCCTTTAATATTTCTTCTTTAATTCTATTTGGAATCATTCTAAATATTTCTTCTGGATCTACATCTACCATCTGAAATCCTGTGATACCTGTTCCAAATGCTTTAATAATTTTACAAACTTCATCTATTTTTTCCGTTTTTGCCATATATGAATAGTCCGAAATTGGTCGATCTGGATAATTAATATCTAATTTTCGTTCTATCCACATATATACATTTCGAAATACTTTAAGATTATTATATTTTTCATATAGAGTTTTCTTATTTTTATTCATTATTGATAATAATAATACTTCTGAATCCTCTTGAATATCTTCGGCATAATTTTTTAATTTTTCATATGACTTTTTATCTCGTTTTAATTCACTGCTAAACTCGGTTTCACCATTTTCAATATCTCTAGTAAAAATATTTTTTTCACTGCCATCACTTTTAAGTTCAACAAGCCATTCTGAAACAAACTTGCTTTGACTTAAAATCACTTCAAATCCATATGCATAATATTTATCATCTAGCATAATTTCTAATTCAAAATAGCTTTTCTTTTCCTTATTTGCTCTGTCAGTTTTACAATACATGTCAGTGTGCCCTTTAGGAAGTCCATCTACAATTGTTTTTTTCATAAAATTCAATGCTTTTACTAAATTGGATTTTCCAGATGCATTCGCTCCATAAACAGCTGCAAATTTTAACAATTTAATTTTATCATTATCGTATATGTGCTCTCTCTTACTTCTAACTTTTCCAGCTATCATAGAAAATTCTTCTGATTGCCCTGATTCATTTTCAAAAAACGAAAGAAAATTCTTTACATTAAATCTAATTAACATTTTAGCACCTCCTATATTCATAGTTTACGTGATTTCCTCACTTACGTCAATATTTGACAATGTTTATTCGCATATTTTACATGTATTCTATGTGTTTTTTTCACATTTATTCATATTATTTTTTACATCTGATACAAATAAACAAACACCGGCATTGTAATGATCGACAATAGTGTCGTCATAACATTAATCGCACTTGCATATTTCGAATCATTCCCATACACCTGACACATCTGTGTAACAGTCGATGCGCATGGTGTGATCGCTGCGAGGTATGTGATGAGAATTATCTTATCTCCTTGTGGATGCCATCCTCTCATTCCTAAGAGATTAATGACTACTAATGCAATCAATGGTTGAATGATTAGTCTTAGTACTGTTACCAGATAGACTCTCTTGTTTGTAAAGATATCTTTTAGGTTTACTTCAGCGATCAGCATTCCTGTGACGATCATGCTTAATGGGCCGATCATGCCTCCCACAGATGAGAGCGTATTGTTGATGATCTCTGGGAATCTTATTTTTGTGAAGAATAGGATGACTCCTAGGAATACAGAGATCATATTGATGTTTAATAGGATCTTCTTTAGGTTGATCCCTTTTTCCCTGCTGATCATGTTTTTGCCCTGGCTCCAGATGAAGAATAGCTGGATACTCATGAACACACAGCCGTATACGACCCATTTTCCTCCTAATATATAGGTAACTAATGGTACGATCAGGTTTCCGGAGTTTGAGTAGTAGGCGGATGTGAATTCTACAGAGTCTAGGTGGAACATTTTTTGCATGATGTAGGTTACGAAGAGTAGTAAAAACTGCAGGATAATGGATGCTATGCAGGCTGTGATCAGTCCTTTGGTTACGTTTGGGCTGTAGTCTACCTGAAATGCGTTGATGATGACTGCTGGGATGATCAGGTATAGGATGATCTTTGAGAGGACTTTGCTGTCTTCTCCTTTTAATAGTTTTGTTTTTACGATGATGTAGCCCATTAGGATCATTAGGAATAGCTGGGCAATCTGTTTAAATAGTAATATGCTCATTTGCATGGGTTGTGTTCCTTCTTTCTTATGTCTTATCTTTTTGTTTTGTTCTTTATTATATCATTATGAGCCTGTTTCGATTGTATCTTTTTTGGTTCGTTATTTTCTTTTGTTGATAATTTATTTAAAAAGAGTTAGAATTGTATCTGCTAAAAAGAGAGTTGTGTGGGTGCCCAGTCACCTTAAGTTTTCAGTTTCTTGCGAAACTGAAAACTTAAGGTGACTGGGCACAGGAGATAGAAGGGAGTTTTATATGAAGAATTCTTCATCTAAGCAGTCCGGTAAGATGGATATGCTTCATGGAAGTTTGTTAGATAAAATTTTATTATTTGCCATGCCGCTTGCTGCTTGTAGTATCTTACAGCAGCTTTTTAATTCGGTTGGTACTGCAGTTGTCGGGCGTTTTGCGAGTAGTGAGGCTTTGGCTGCGGTTGGGAGTAATAGTTCTGTTATTTCTTTGATGGTTACTTTGTTTTCTGGAATTTCACTTGGTTCAAATGTTGTGATTGCAAACTATATTGGACAGTGTGATAAGAAACGTGTTCCTCGTGTGGTACATACAGCGGTTACGCTCGCTTTGTTAAGTGGTGTGTTTTTGCTTGTGCTTGGACAGTTTGTGGCGCATCCGATCCTTGTACTGATGGGTGCTCCGAAGAATATCATTCATCTGGCAACTTTATATTTGAGAATTTATTTTCTTGGAATGCCGTTTTTTATGTTGTATGATTTTGGGGCTTCGATCCTTCGTAGTATCGGGGATACGCGTCGTCCGATGTATGCTTTGATCGTGTCTGGTGTTGTGAATGTTATTTTGAACTTGTTATTTGTTGTAGTATTTCGTATGGGTGTTGCTGGAGCTGGTCTTGCTACGGTTGGTGCGAATGCGGTAAGTGCTGCGCAGATCATTTATTTTCTGATGCACGAGGAGCTTCCAATCCGTCTTTCTTTTCAGTCTTTGATGATCGATCGTGATGCGGTATCTAAAATCTTAAGGATCGGGGTTCCTGCGGGACTTCAGGGAATGGTGTTTTCGCTTGCGAATGTTTGTATCCAGTCTGGGATCAACAGTTTTGGTTCTGCTGGAATTGCTGGGTCTGCGGTGGAGCTTAATTATGAGTATTTTGCTTATTATCTTGTCAATGCATTTGCTCAGACGGTTGTTACGTTTACTGGGCAGAATTATGGAGCGAAGAATGAGGAGCGTTGTAAGAAGATCTTTCGTCTTGGTATGATGTGTAGTGTCATCTCCTGTGGAGTGCTTAGTACGATCTTTGTTGTATTCCGTACGTTCTTTATTAGATTGTTTACGAGTGACCCTGCGGTATATCGTTATGCTGTGATCCGTTTCTTATTTGTTTTGATGTTTGAGTGTTTAACAAGTTCTTATGAGATCAGTGGTGGATGCCTGCGTGGATTTGGGCGGTCTATGACCCCTGCGATCCTTACTGTGTTTGGGTCTTGTGTGTTAAGACTTGTATGGCTTGCTACGGTTTGTCACTGGTTCCATGATTACAGGCTTTTGATGGTGATCTATCCGATTTCCTGGGTGTTGACTGGAAGTATGGTTTTGGTGGCTTATTTTCGGACTCGGAAGAAATTATTTGTTTAAAAAATGGGTGTCCTTGATTGGGACACCCATTTTTTTATTCATCTTCCTGCAAGGAAAACGCTCTTTCTTCTATATTTTTCTTCTTATCTGCTTCATAATCTTTCAATTCTTTGATTGCTTGTCCCGACATTGCATACAGGATGAAGATATTGAAGATCGTCATCAGTCCGATTCCGACGTCTCCTAAGTCCCATACGAAGGTATAAGTCTGGATTCCTCCGATAAAGAGCATGACCAGTGCTAATACTTTGTATGCTGTCTGTGATGCCCAGTTATCACCAAATAAGTATGCAACATTGGATCTTGCATAAAACAAGATTCCTAAGAATGTTGAGAAACTGAACATCCAAAGGATCACAGCGATAAAGATGACTCCAAAACTTCCAAGGTGGTAGTTCATAGCTGTCTGAAGTAGACTCATTCCTGTAAGACCGTCTGTCATACTCTGTGGTGCTAATAGCATCAGCATTGCGGTACAGCTGCAGATGACGATCGTATCGATAAATACTCCTAATGCCTGTACCAGTCCCATCTGTGCAGGGCATTCGCAGTCTGCGGCTGCGGCGGCACATGGGGCAGATCCTGATCCTGCTTCGTTTGAGAATAATCCTCGTTTCACACCATTCATAAGAACAGCTCCAAATCCACCGGCTGCGACTTGTCTTAGTCCAAAGGCTTCTTTGAAGATTCTTGCAAAGACTGCTGGAATACTTGTGATATTCGTTACGATCACAAAGATCGTGATCAGGAAGTATACGACTGCCATGATCGGTACAACGATATCTAATACTTTCACGGTTGCATTCTTTCTTAATACGATCACTGCTGCAATGATCACTAAGATGATCGTTGTGTAGATCGTTGGAATATGAAATGCATTGTTAAATGACTCCGCTACAGAATTGCTGACTACCTGACTGATCCCACACCAGCAGATCAGTCCTGAGATCGCAAACAGGACTGCGATCAGGGTATGTTTTTTCTTCTTGCCTTGTTTTTCTTCCATAAAATGATGGATATAGTACGCCGGACCTCCACGGTATCCTCCGTAAAGTGGATCTTTTTCTTTGTGAAGCTGGGCTAAAGTTGCTTCGATAAAGGCTGTGGATGAACCAAGTAAGGCTGTAACCCACATCCAGAAGACTGCTCCGGCCCCTCCTGCGGATACGGCTGCTACAACTCCGGTTAAATTTCCCATTCCGACACGGGTTGCAGTTGATACAATCAATGTCTGTAAGGATGAAAGACTGCTTTTTTCGCCTTTATCCTTTTTGTTGCTTGCTGTCAGTACTTTTACCATATCTGGAAATAAGCGGATCGGTAGGAATCTTGTTTTTATTGTAAATACGATTCCTGCTGGAAATAATAACAGGATCAGAAGTGAGATTCCTAAACCTCCCCCACCTGGAAGTGGTATATGAATCAAGTCTCCCCACAGGAATTGATATACAGTTTCAATTAATTTGATGATCATTGATCTATCTTCCTTTCGTGATTGCTTCCAAAAAAGAAAGCATGCAATCTTGTTTTATATGCATGCTTTCTTTTCATTATATAAAATTTTGTTATGAAATTCAAGTAATATCGGGTCTTATCCTATTTTAAATATCTGCTTACCAATGTAAGGATCAAAAAGCATCCTACTTCTAATAACACGATCGTTCCTCCTGGTTTGAGTCCGATATAATAAGATAGTGTTAATCCGATCACCGTTGTGATCAGTGCTGTGATCACGCCGATGATCATAACAGCCTTATAGCTTCTTCCTACCTGCATTCCACATGCGATCGGGATAACGAGCATGGAGGATACGATCAGAGTTCCTACGGTTCTTGATGCGATGGATACGGTAAGGGCGGTTAACAGTGTGAAGATAAAGTTGATCGTCTTTACTGGTACACCACTGATCCTTGCTGCATTTTCATCAAATCCAATGTAAAATAGTTCTTTGTATAAAAGTAATACACAGAGTAATACTAAGGCACTGATCACGCATACGATCAGTAGTTCGTCTTTGCTGATCGAGATGATACTTCCAAAGAGGAAGCTGTTAAAGTTTGTTCCATTTTTTACAAAACCAGATAACACTCCGGCTAATCCGATCCCTGTTGACATGATGATGGAGATTGCCATCTCTGAATATCTTGGAATCTTTCTTCGGATCGCTTCAACCCCTAGTGCTGCGAACAAACAGATCCCCATCGCTCCAAGGATTGGATTGATCCCAAGTAATAATCCGAGGGCTACTCCGGCTAAGGAAGCGTGAGAAAGTGCATCACCGATCATGGACATTCTTTTTAATACGATCGTGATTCCGATCAGTGGAGTGATCACTGCCAGAAGAATTCCTGTGATAAATGCTCGTTGCATAAATCCATATTGAAGCATTTCTATCATTGTTCCTCAATTCTCCCTTCATCCATTCTCAAAATACGATCACATCCTTTACAATCCTGTAATCTTCCATGTGTGATCATAAAAATAGTTGTTTTGTATTTTGTATTAATCTCATATAGCGTGTCATATAACGCTTTCGTTGATGTGGCATCAACTCCTGTTGTTGGTTCATCTAAGATCAGCAGTCTTGGATTTGAGATCATTGCTCTGGCGATCATCACTCGCTGCTGCTGCCCGCCGGATAATTCTCCAATTCTTCGCTTGAGGAATTCATCCATCCCGAATTCTTTTAATGTATCTTTGATCTTCTTTTTATGTTTCCTGTTTGGAAGATGGAATAAACCAAGTTCCTGATATAGTCCAGTTACCATGATTTCTTCAACCGTTGCCGGGAAACTCTGATTTTTGCTGATCCCATTCTGGGCAACGTAACCAATCTGTTTCTTTAATTTGGAATCATTGTCCATAATAATGATCTCTCCCTCATCTGGTTTCAGTTCTCCCAAAATAAGACGCATAAGCGTACTTTTCCCGCTTCCATTTTCTCCGGTTAATACGACATATTCCCCTTCATTGATCGTAAGATTGATCTCATCTAATACTTCTGTATCGCTGTAACCAAACTTTACATGATTTAGTTGTATCATTTTATCTATGCTTGTTTTGCTCATTCACTTAATGCCTCTTTAATCGCAGAGAGATTTTGTTTCATTACAGAAAAATAATCTTGCCCTGCTTTGATTTTCTTATTGCTTAATCCCTCGAGAGGGTTTAGCATCTTTGCGGATGCTCCTGTTTCTTTGGCAATGGTTTTTGCTACTTTCGGGCTTACCAATTCTTCAAAAAAGATCGTTTTGACCTTATGTTTCTTTGCAAATTCAATCACTTCGCTCATTTGTTTTGGATCTGGTTCATCATCTGCTGATAACCCTTCGATCCCCATCTGTTCTAAATCATATGCTTTGCACAGATATCCAAATGCTTCGTGTGCTACGACAAGTTCACGCTTTGAAACTTGTGCTAATTCTTTCTTATATTGTTGATCCAGCTCATCACATCGTGCTGCTTCTTTCTTATAATTGGCTTCGTAATAGTCTTTATTGTCTGGATCTGCTTTGATCAATGCTTTCTTGATCTGATTCATCTCGTATTTTGCATTCTGTGGATCTAACCATACATGTGGATCATTCTCACTTTCGTGCTCGTGATCATGTTCATGTGCATCGGTATCTTTCAACAATTTGATTCCTTTGGATGCTTCTACACTTGTTAATTCTTCAGTGTCAAGACTTTCTAATACATCATCCACCCACTGTTCCATTCCGGCTCCATTATATATGAAGACATCGGATTTCTCCAACTCGATCAGATCTTTCGTAGATGGCTCCCAATCGTGGGGTTCTGTACCAGCCGGTACCATATTCGTCACTTCAATTTTATCTTTGCCGATCTTCTTGGCAAAGTCATACATTGTATAGAAACTTGCCATAACTTTTAGTTTTCCATTCTTATTCTTCTTCGTTGTATTGCCTGTGCATCCCATCAGACATAAAGAGAGTGTTGTTATACATACTAATATAGATAGAAGTTTTCTTTTCATTGTTATACTCTTTCTTGGTTTTTATGTTCCCAGGGACCTTAAGTTCTTAAAACTTAAGGTCCCTGGGAGCTACATACACTTATTTATAACAAACACAAGAAATACTGTCAAGCTTTCTCACTTACCGATTGATAAATAAAAAAGAACAAAATGCATCCTGTTTCCATACTTCTTTGCCGTATACAATCCTGTAACATGCAGTATACATGAGGATTGCGAGTGCTACGTCCACAACGCTGTGTTGTTTTAGAAGCATCGTTGACATGATAATTAATATCGTTAAGATCACTACTGCGATATCTGTTGTTTTCTTAAAATGTTTCCGCTTATTCTGAAGAATTGCCATGCAACATGTAAGGGAATTAAATACATGAATACTTGGCAGTACATTTGTCGGTGTATCGGTATGATAAATAAACTGCACCGCCTGAATAAAAATGCTGTTTCCGCTAAGTACTGGTCTTAAATCCTGTCCATTTGGAAATACTAAAGAAATAACTAAAAATAAGGTCATTCCTATTCCCAATGTGATCATCAACTGATAGTATTCTTTCCATTTATTTTGATTGAAAAACATAAAATACAGTACAGTTACAGCTACAAATATAAACCATAGCAAATATGGAATAATGAAATATTCACAAAATGGGATTTTCTCATCAAGTACTGTATGTACAATATAATGATGTACATCTCGATTTTCTATATAAGAAAATGTGACCATATAAATTGCAAAAAATGCCGCTATGATGCCTAAATGTCCGTGTTTTATGATCTCATTTAGTTTTGCTTTCATTTTCAAACTCCTTTCTTTTCATATCTAAGAGTTTCTTTTTCTTTTGTATGATCTTATTCTTATCTTGCTTATGAAAGCGCATATACATATAGTACTACCATGATTTTGATGAAATTTCAAACTTTTAGAAAAAATTTTACGAAATTTTCATAATTTTATCACTTAAAATAGTTGTGGCGGGATTTTCTTAACCAGTACCCCACTTAACACTCCGATCATAACTCCTGCAATTGTTCCTGTCAGAAGTAATACTGGTGCATAGTAATAAATCTTTGTGTTCTCCATCAATATGACTGCGATGCTTAACTGTCCAATGTTATGTGCAACGCCTCCTCCGACGCTGATTCCGACTGATGAAAATCCTTTGATCTTCTTTAAGATTCCCATTACGATCAGACTTAGGATTCCTCCTGCCAGACTGTATGCGATCGTCATTGGATTTCCAAATAGGAAGCCTGCCAGTACAACTCGGATCACAGAAATCTCAAGGGTTCTGATCCATGTTGTAAAAAATAGCAGTACCATGATGACTCCATTTGCGAGTCCTAATTTGATTCCTGGTATTCCAACTGGTATTGGGATCAATACTTCTATATAGGATACAACGAGGGCTAATGTTAAGAACATTGCATCCGTTGCTAATCTTTTGGTTGACATATATTTTATTTCTCCTGTTGTTTACTATCTCATCTGATGTTTATTGTGTTACCCCGTCTAATTCCTGTTCTTTGCCATC
>OGQS01000437.1_pt1 | contig 31882 bp, 25 predicted proteins | sample 1553331 | NCBI WGS metagenome assembly OGQS01 (sample SAMEA2580012, study PRJEB22360) | human gut metagenome | biome: human gut; feature: human-associated habitat; material: faeces | place: Denmark | collected 2008/2010
AAGGTGTATAGGCTCGAGAGGGGGGCCAGGCCGGGCACACCCCAGCCGTTATCGGGAGGAAATGAACCGGGGGCTACGGGGAAGAGGCTCTTTAAGAATGATGCCTTCTTACCTGGGAGTTCCGAAAGAATTGCCTACAAACAAACCGGTGGTCGCGCTGGATGCGGGAGGAACCAACTTAAGAATCGCTTTGGTTACTTTTCCGCAAAGCGGAGCGCCTCTGGTTGAACAAATACAGTCTATGGCTATGCCGGGCAGTGAGGAAGAGATTTCAGCCGGCGCTTTTTTTGAAAAGCTGGCGGAATACCTTGCGCCTTATCTTAAACAGAGTGATCAGATCGGGTTTTGTTTCTCCTATACAATTGAAATCCAACCGGATTTAGATGGAATTGTAGCAGAGATGGCAAAGCAAATCCAAATTCAGGGCCTGGAAGGCGTGAAAATTGCCGAAGGGCTTCAAAGAGCTCTGGAAAAACAGGGAACCCCGGCAAAAAGAATTGTTCTGCTGAACGACTCTACTGCTGTATTGTTGGCGGGTGCCATGCTGTATGGAAATCAGTGCAGTGATATTTTAGGGTTTATCCTGGGGACAGGGATTAACGCCGCTTATTTTGAATCGGCAAAAAATATTTCAAAAATTTCTTCCACATCGTCTGAAAAAATGGCGATCAATATGGAGGCCAGCCGTTACAACCGGATTCCGGGCGGCAAAGCGGATGCTTTGTTTGACAGTACGCTGAAGGATCCTGGCAGGTACGCCTTTGAAAAACGGGTTTCCGGACGTTATTTGGGAGGACTGGCACTGACTGTAATCAAGGAAGCGGGCAAAGAAGGCCTGCTGTCGCCCGCCTGCACTGAGCGGGTGGAAAAGCTCCAGGATCTTTCGACGAAGGATTTGGAGAAATTTATTGCCTGTAAAACTGAGGGTGCTCTGGCTGGGCTGTGTGGAGAGGAACAGGACCGGCAGATTCTTCTGCGGATGATAGAGGCTGTTTTGGACCGGGCGGCAAAGCTGGTTGCCATACATTTATCGTCTGTCATACTTCAGACGGGAAAGGGGAAAAATCCAGACGAACCGATAGGAATTTTAGCGGAGGGCTCTACCTTTCAGAGATTTCTGTTCTATCAGCGGAAAATCAAAGGGTATCTTGCGGAAATCTTAAAGGAAAACAGTCTGCACGCTGAATTTTTTGCCGCTGAGCACACGGCGCTGCTTGGTGCTGCGGCGGCGGGCTTGTCTGAATCGATAGTCCAATGACGCAGAAAGAATGTACCGTCGGGAAGCAGATTGAAAATCTGCCGCTTCCCATTTGTTTCGACCAAAATACTTGCGAGGTGATTTTGCCTCCTGCGGTTGTCTGCAAAGGAACCTCCGGCAAGGGAACCGAAAAAATGAGAGGCGTTTTAAGAAATCCAAATTATGACCGGGAGGAGGCCTTTTATTCCTTCTTCGAGGGAATCGCTCTCAAGGAGGATGTTCCGGCTTTTCAGGAGTTTGGCCTGCGGTATGATTTGATCATCGTACGTCCGGGAACAGCGGATGGAGAGTTTAAAAAGACCTCCGGCCATTACCACAGCGTTGTGCCGGGAAGAGACGTATCTTATCCGGAGATCTATGAGGTGCTTCAGGGAAACGCTTTGTTTATGCTTCAGAGATGTGATTCCGACGGCGCCGTTTTGGAAGCGCTTGCGGTAAACGCCAAGCCTGGGGACAAACTGGTCATTCCGCCTCAATACGGGCACGCCACTGTGAATATTGGAGACGAACCGCTTGTCTTCGCGGATTTGGTGGCTACGGCCTGCAGCAATACTTATGGGCAGATCGCCCAGAACCATGGAATGTGCAGCTATGTGCTTAAAAAGGACAACGGCTTTGAAATTGTACAGAATCCGGCCTATGGGAATCCTCCCTTGGCCAAGGTTGTCGGCGTGCCGGAAAATCCAGATCTGAGTATCTGGAGGGATCGTCCAATCTACCAGGTGTTCCAGGAAAATCCGAAAGCCTTCGACTATTTAAAGGACCCGGTCCCTTATTTAAATCATTTTTCCAAGCTGTAAGAAAGGAAGAAACCAATGAAACCCATGTTTGCTCCATCTCTAATGTGCGCGGACTTTTTGAATTTAAAGCAGCAAATAGAAATCTTGAATGATAGAGCGGATTTTTACCATGTGGACATCATGGATGGCCATTATGTCAGAAATTTTTCTTTATCTCCTGATTTCATTAAGCAGTTAAAGCCTTTCGCCAAGCTTCCCATGGATGCCCACCTCATGGTGGATAATCCGGCGGACTTCCTGGAGGTTCTGGCAGAATCCGGCGCGGCGTATATTTCTCCTCATGCGGAAACCATTAACAGGGATGCTTTCCGCACCATGAGGAAGATCAAGGAGCTGGGATGTAAAACCGGCGTGGTTTTAAATCCCTCTACGCCTTTAAGTTTTATCCGCCACTATATGGATCAATTGGATAAAATCACTATTTTGACGGTGGACGCGGGATTTGCGGGACAAACCTTTATTCCGGAAATGCTGGAGAAGATCCGAGAGGCAAAAGAACTTAAGGAACGCTGCGGTTACCATTATCTCATCGAGGTGGACGGCTCCTGCAATGAAAAGACCTTCCAGCGGCTGAACGAGGCGGGAACAGAGGTGTTTATCGTGGGATCCTCCGGATTATTTAATTTGGATCCGGATTTGAAAGCCGCGTGGGATAAAATGCTCCGCGTTTTTGAAGCCTGCACGGCTGAAAAGATCACCGCCTGATTTTTGATGAAATTTAGCATATCCGTTGAGTCAACGGATAGGAGGGTAATTCATGTACGAACAAAAAATGAGTCCGGCGCCTGCAACGGGGATGGTTTCTAATCTGCAGCATTGCTCCGTTCATGACGGCCCGGGAATTCGGACGACAGTCTTTTTGAAGGGCTGCAATATGCGGTGCCAGTGGTGTCACAATCCGGAAACCATTTCCTTCGAGCGGGAAATGCTGTTCTATCCGGAAAAGTGCATCGGCTGCGGTATGTGCGATGAGGGATGCTTTGCCGGAGCCAAGGTCCCGTGCGGAGACCGGATGACCGTAGACGATGTGTTTCAGGATATTCAGCTGGATCAGCCCTATTACGGTAAGGACGGCGGCGTTACTGTTTCAGGGGGAGAACCTCTCTGTCAGCCGGAATTTGCCCGGGCTTTGCTGATAAAATGCCGGGAAAACGGAATTCATACCGCCATTGAGACCAATCTTAATGTCCCCCATGAGGTGGCGCGCTCCGTGCTTTCCCAGTGCGATTTCATTATGTGCGATTTGAAAATGATGGATGAAGAAAAACACAGGGAATACACCGGAAAATCCAATAAACTCGTAAAAGAAAATATTCTTCGCTTGCCGGAATTCAACGTGCCCTTTATTGTCAGAACTCCGGTGATTCCGGGAGTGAACGACAGCCCAGAGGAAATATTGTCCATCGGCACCTTTGTCAGCGAGTTGAAGGGATTGCAATACTATGAATTGCTGCCATATCATCCTCTAGGCTTGTCCAAGGGCACCGGGGAAAGCAGCTTTCACCCCAAACGGTTTGAGAAGCCGTCAAAAGAACAGATGCTTTCTCTTGGTCAGATGCTGAAAAAGCTGCCCTGTGAGATTCGTATCGCAGGACAGAGCGTATAAAAAGGAAGAAAGGAGTTTTCGTTATGTTGACCTATCGTGACCGTGCCTCTCGTTTGCGCGAGAAAAAATTACAGCATACGTTAGAGAAAAAATCCCAGCAGGGATATATGGATGCCGATGATTACGGTTCTATTCCATTGCCCAAGGATTATGCGTATAAACCGATTCCCAATGAAGGAAAGGAGTTCTTTTATGGACCGATGGGAAACGCGGTGAATTTTGCGGAAATGCTCCGCTGTCATCCAGTCTATGTTGACCCGCTGGAAATCATGTGCGGACGCTGGGCGGATATGCTGTCGCAGTATCGGCACCCCCATCCGCCAAAGCGGGCTCTGGCAGAGCTTTTTCCTTACGACGACCTAGTCCCGGAACAGGAGCTGTACGGCTTGATTACCGGGATCAACGATGAAGCCCACTGCGCCTGCGACTATAACATCGGCATTGAACTGGGCTTTGGAGGCCTGCTGGATAAGATTAACCGTTACCGTAAGCTGAACCCTGACCGTAAGGAGTTTTACGACGCTGAAGAACTGGTGGTAAAAAGCATCCAAAGTTATATCCAGCGGCATATTGATAAAATCGAGGAACTGCTTAAAACCGAGGAGCGTCCGGAAATCAGATCGACCTTAGAAGACATGCTTGAGGCGAATAAAAATATAATTTCCCACCCGCCGAAAACCTTCCTGGAGGCCTGCCAGTGGATGGCTTGGTTCAATGTGGTTTCCCGTATCTATGACCGGGATGGCGCCGGCTGCAATCTGGATGTGGTGCTGTATCCTTTCTATAAGGCCGACATCGAAAGCGGTATTTTGGATGACGAGAAGGCTACTTTCATTTTGGCGAACCTGCTTCTGATCGACACCCATTATTATCAGCTTTCCGGTGCGGACTCCAATGACCGGGATCTTACCAATAAGGTGTCCTATCTTGTGCTGGAAGCTGCCCATTGGCTGAATTCCTCCGCGAACCTGACCATTCGTATTCATGATAATATTGATAAAAATTATGTCCGCAAGGCGGTGGAATACCTGTTCACCGACCGGAACGCTTGGCCTCGCTTTTCTGGAGATAAGGGCCTGATGAATTACACAAAGTTGCCCAACATCACCAAGAAAATCGCTCGGGACCGTATCGCTGTCGGCTGTCATTGGATGGCGGTGCCAGGAAAGGAATATTCCTTAAACGACTGCGTTAAGATCAATGTTGCTAAAGTGTACGATCTTTCTTTCCGGGAGATGATGGACCATAAGGATGAAGAGGCCCCCAGCATGGAGCGGCTGCTATCAATCTTTAAGCGCCATTTAAAGCGGGCAGTAGAGGTAATTGCCGAGGGTCTGAATATCCATATGGCCAAGCAGCAGTATGTCACGCCCGAGCTGGTAATGAACCTGATGATGCACAATACCATTGAAACCGGTACCGATATCACCGTATGCGCGGAAATTCAGACTCTTTGCCTGGACGGCGCCGGGCTTGCCACCGTGGCGGACTCCTTGGCCGCTATCGAGCAGAGGGTTATCAAGGAAAAGCGTCTGACCTGGGAAGAGCTGGATCAGGTTTTGAAAAGCAATTTCGAGGGTGTTAAGGGAGAACGCATCCGTCTGATGCTCAAGAGCTCCGAGCGTTACTGTCAGGGGAATTCTCTGGGCGACAAATGGGCCGATTACCTGAGCCGTTTGTTCGCGGATTATGTGGTAAATCAGCCGATGCCGGAGGGCAGATGCTTAGTGCCCGGCTGGTTCAGCTGGTCTAATACGATCGTCATGGGCAAGCAGGTAGGTGCCACTCCCGACGGCAGATTCGCCGGAACACCTATCACCCATGGGGCGAATCCGAATCCCGGCTTCCGCAGAGACGGTGCCGCTACCGGAATGGCCACCGGAATTGCCAGAATCCAAACCGGCTATGGAAATACCTGTCCCTTGCAGCTGGAAATGGATCCTAAGCTGGGCGTCCAGGAGGGCGGCATTGAAAAGTATATCCAACTGATGAATACTCATTTTGATTTAGGCGGTACACTGATCAATGTGAATATTTTGGATCATGATAAGCTGATGGCCGCCAACGAGAATCCCGATCTGTATCCGGATTTAGTTGTACGAGTTACTGGATTTACCGCTTACTTTATTACTCTGTCACCTGAATTCCGTCAATTAGTAGTAGATCGTTTCGTAGACGGATTTTAATAGGAAAATGCGAGGAAGGAGGAGAGTTCCGTTTTCAGCCTCTCACAGGGGAGTGAGTCAGAAAAGATTAGAAAAAGGCGCAGAAGCAAAAGCTCGCGCGGAAAAAGTAAAGGAGGACTTTTTCTATGAAAATTACCAGAAAACTTTTGGCGGGAATCTTAAGCGCCGCCATGATCGTATCCCTGGCGTCCTGCAGCAGTCCTGCAAGCAGTTCCCAGGGAGAGTCCAGCGCGGCTGGCGATTCTTCTGCCGCTCAGAGCAGCGGGGAGGGCCAGACCGGAGGAAGCACCGAATTTTGGAACGACAAGCTGATGAATACAAATAACTCCGTACTGGAGGAGTTTTCTGCCGCTATGAAGGATAATTCCGGCGTTGACGTAGAGATCGTGTCTTACCCGGATGAAGCGGCTTACACTACGGCGGTTCAGCAGAGCATCAAGGAGGCTTCCGCGCCCGGCATGTTTACCTGGTGGAGCGGAGAAAAGCTGGAGACCTTAGTGAAAAATGGGTTGGTAGAAGATTTGACTGACCTTTGGGACAGCGACTTTGTTTCTGCGGGTGTTCCGGAAGGTATTAAAGACGCGTTTACCGTGGATGGAAAAGTTTACGCCGCACCGTACAGCATTCTGTACAATCCGGTTTTCTACAACATCAACTGCTTTGAGGAAGCGGGCGTGGAGGTTCCAACCACTTTCGATGAATTCCTGGATGTGTGCGCGAAGCTGAAAGAAAAAGGAATTACCCCCATCGGCCTGAAAGACGACAGCTGGGCAAGCTTTATTTGGTTCCAGCAGATCGTGGCGGCCTATGATCCTCAGGACTATCTGGATGTGTGCGACGGTACGATCAAGTATACTGACGAGGGAATCGTCAACGCTATGGAAACCTGGAAAATGATGATTGACAATGGCTATTTTGCCGACGCTATCACATGGACCGATATGTATAAGTCCTTTGCAACAGGCGATGTAGCAATGATGATCGAGCCCAATATCGTCCTGCCCTATCTGACCGATGACTATGGCGCGGTTTCCGGTGAGGATTTCAGCACCTTTGTTATGCCTTCCGCAAACGGCGGCAAGGGAGTCATCTTCTACGAGGCTTCTCCTTTGTGCGTAGCTTCCAACAGCGATGATAAGGAAGCGGCCAAAACTGCAGTGAAGAATTTCTTTGCAGAGAGCACTCAGCAGGTTATGTGCGATGGAATCGGCATTGCCAATACCAGCAAAGTGAATGTGGAAGATCCCACCCTGAAGCAGATTGTTGATTTCAGCGGCGATACGGATAACGTTCAGCTGCTTCTGCGCTATAACGAAAATACACCTTCTGAGCTTCGTGACCTGGCAGTGGATGAATTTTCCAAAATGATGTTCGCTGGCGCCTCAGTTGAGGATACTGTGAACAATATTCAAGCCAAGGCTGACGAGGTGTTCGGCAACTAAGATATTTTTCGACTGATAGCTTCTCCTGTTTCTCTGCCGCCGGAAGATCCAGCGGCAGAGAAACACAAAAACATTAAGCGAAAATCAATCCTCTATCTATCGAAAGGTTGGTATGAATGAAAACGGCAAGAACCCTAAAGAATTATCTTTATCTGCTGCCGGCCGTTGTGCTAATCGGAGCGTTTTTTATCACTTCTATTTTTTACACTCTTTATCTAAGCTTTTACGATTCCGACGGCTTTTCAGACCCGGTTTTCATTGGATTTGACAATTATGTTGAGCTGTTCACAGACTCTAATTTTTGGATTTCGACTATGAACACCGTCATTTGGGCTTTGAGCGGCCTGATTATTCTGGTCGCGATTCCCCTGATATTGGCGATTTTAATTACAAAAAGTTCAGCCCCATCCTTTTTTAAAAATGCGTTTTATTTTCCGAACGCGATCTCGTTGACTATAGGCGGGCTGATTATCAGCGCAATGCTTTCTATTTATGGACTTCCTCAGATTTTCGGCTATCTTGGATTGGAAGATATGGTGTGCAACTGGCTGGCGATCCCCTATGTCAACACCTTTATTATGATTCTCTCCAGCACCTGGCAAGGAATCGGCTTAAATTTGGTGCTCTTTATTGTCGGCCTGCACAATATTGATTCTTCACCCATTGAGGCCGCTAGAATTGAAGGAGCAAGTCCAATCCAGATGTATGTTAAAGTGGTTCTGCCCTTGCTGAAATCAACCACCGTGGTCGTGATGCTCATGTCCCTGGTAAATTCCCTGAAGGTTTTTGATTCTATTTGGGTGATGACTCAGGGCGGGCCGTACCGTACGTCTGAAACTCTGGCACTGACCATGTATTTGGAGTCCTTTGTCCGGAACAAAATGGGCTCCGGTGCAGCGGTGGCTGTTGTGCTCACAGTGATTATTTTGATTGTGGCGTACTTCAATATAAGAAATACCTTTCAAAAGGAGGATTGACTAAATGAAAAAGAGAAGCAAAACCGCAAAAATTGTCATTAACGTCATCCTCGCGCTGTTGACAGTTGTCTGGGTATTTCCCTTGATCTTTGCGGTATTTACCAGCTTTAAGTCCAAACAGGATTATGCCTTGAGCAATTTCTGGGACTGGCCAAAAGCTAATTTTTTGTTAGATAACTTTCAATACGTACAGGATAACGCCGACCTGCTGACAGGGATGCTTAACAGCCTGCTGTACTCTTTTTGCGCGGCGTTTTTCTGTGTGGCCATTGCCCTTCTCGCGGCCTATGCCATTGCTCATCTGCAAATTAAATTCCGTATGTTTTGGTTTTTATTTATTTACAGCGGAACAATTTTTCCATTGCAGATCTATTTGATTCCGGTATATAAGGGCTATAGTTCTCTGGGCTTGTTTGACACCAAGCTGGGTATGGCGTTGTTTTACATCGCGGTTTGCGTACCTTTCGCATTGTTTGTATTCCGGAACTTCTTTATTGATATTCCGGCGGAAATCTGCGAGTCCGCGAAGATTGACGGTGCCAGCGACTTAGGAATCCTTTTAAGGATTATGTTGCCGATGGCGACGGCGCCGGTGTCCGTGGTGTTTTTAACCCAATTCGCCTGGTCGTGGAATGATCTGATGTTTGGGTTGACCTTTACCAAATCCTTTGATGTCAGGCCGGTAATGTCGGCATTGGCTCAAATGGGGCAGCAGCATCTTCCAGCGCTGATGCTGGGATGTGCGGTAGCGTCGATTCCAACCCTGGCCTTGTTCTTTATCCTCCAAAGGAACTTTGAAACAGGGTTTGTCTATACGGCGAAATAAGATTTAATTACGTCTTTTCTTTTGATAGATAGAGGGTCCCCTGGGCATGAGATTGCCCAGGGGACCACTTTTTTGAGAAGGACTAAACAACAGTTGGAAGCTGTGACTAAAAAACAAATCTAATTCTGACCTTTTCTATTCTCTGGCTTCAGTATTTAAACTGTCTTTATAGATTTGTGAACAGAGGCCGAAATTTGGAACTCAAAAATGAGGCAATCCAGATTCCGGCCTCTTTTTCTATGTTAAAACCCAGCGTTCAAGGCATTTTTGAGGTTTATCTTTTTTTATAGAAATGGGACATCAAAAAGCAAAAAACAGAAAAACGTGTTGTAAAAACAATCAAATGTATCTATTCTAAACCGGGAATTCTCATTTTGCTGAGTATTTCTTTTGATTTTAGGTTAATAAATTCTTTCCAAACGGTATTAGCCCAGCGGACAACAATTTTTCAGTATTCATATGGGTTTCCGGGCCTTTTTAGGGCCGATTTTTCAAAACCGCCCCCACCGTGGATGTCCAACCTCAAAAGGGCAAAAAGGCAAAAACCGCTTTCCTAATAAAAATAGGGAAGCGGTTTTGTCATTATCGGTTTCCCGGTTCGTCCGTAACACACTGGATTGTATCCATCATGTGAGGCTCTTGAAAAGCTGGGGGATTTCCGTGATTTTTGAAAAAGAGGGAATAGACACCTCTGATATGAACAGCGAGATGATTCTGATCTGCCTGAGTGCCTTTGCCTAGGCGGAAAGCGAATCTATCAGCGGCAATGTTACCAAAGGCATTCAAATGGGTTACGAAAACGGGCGGTTTAGTTTCCGATACACAAACTGCCTAGGGTACCGAAAAGGAGCGGATGGAAAGCCTGAAATTCACCTGGAAGAAGCCAAGACCATCCGAATGATTTTTGAGAACTTTCTCAATGGGGACAGTATAGACGATATTAAGCAATGCCTTGAAAACAAGGGCATTCTGACGCCAACCGGTCATACAGAATGGAATAAGCAGACTATTGTACGAATCCTGAAGAATGAGAAATACATGGGAGACGTACTGCTGCAGAAAACCTATACCACAAACCTGTTCGAAGGAAAACATAAGAAAAACAATGGAGAAGTTACCCAATACTATATCAAGAATCACCATCCGGCTATTGTCTCAAGGGAAATGTTCCAGTCAGCGCAGGAAGAACTGGCTAGGAGAAACAGCAAGAAACCGGCTGCACAGAAAAAGGTCAAGACGAACCGCGGACAGTTCATCAGCAAATATCCCCTATCGGAAAGATTGGTTTGCGGAAGCTGCGGCTGCTATTACCGGCGAATCACCTGGGATATTCATGGAAGGAAACAGGTGGTCTGGTGGTGTATTAACCGGGCAGAATTTGGAAAACGATACTGCGGAGATTCACCGAGTATCCCGGAAGAGGTTCTGCACCATGCGATATTGGAAGCGATCCGATCCTTGGTTCAGAACCATCAGAAAGATATAGAAGCCAATCTGGAAAACGCTCTGCTGGATAGTTTCTCAGACAATTTGGATGAACTTCCCCCGGAAGCAATCAAAAACAAACTGAAAAAATTGGAACAGGAATTTGACCAATTACTGATTATGGCCGGAGAAGGAAATGAAATTGCAGACCGAAAGCTAGAGCAGACCGGAAAGGAAATGCGGAAACTGAAAGAAAAGGATCAGGAATTGGAAGATTCAGAATATACTTCACAACGCACACCAGATCAGGGGGAGTCAAACTGCGTTCTCATTTCCGTGGCCTTTTGGCACTGACATGGGAGGAGAAGTTATGATTTTGTATGATCCGGAAATCATCTCCGGATACGCCCAACGTGACATGACCTATATAGACCAATTCGCTGCCGCGGTACTGGCCCAAGACAACGCTTGATATAATATCCGATTTTCTGATATATCCGCAGACCACAAAATTATCATCTTGGAAGAAGTTAATCTTAACCCAGTCCTTGGTTCTGGTAGCCGGCCGGTATTTGTTTTGCAACGATTCCCTCTAGGGTGTTTTGCTCCGCCAGATGATAGAAGGCGGAGCCTTTTTCTTCAATAAATCTGGACACCGCCAGATATTGGTTTTCCCTGACAATTTTCCCTAAAAGCTTTTTGTGTTCTGCCAAAGGCGCGTCCATGACTGGTTTCCCGTCTAAATATAGAATATCGAAAGCGGTAAAACAGGCCGGAGAACTGGAAAAGGCCAGCCGTGTTTTGAATTGATTAGACAGCAGGCTTCTGCGCTGAACCTCGAAAAAATTCGGCTTTCCATCTTTAATGACAGCCAATTCTCCATCTAAAATACAATTCTTTTTTACTTGTCTGTGAAGCTGTGACAATTCAGGGAACTTCGGGAGAAGCCTCATGTTTCTGAGTTCAGTGCTATCTTTGTTCAAATAAGACAGACAGCGTTCGCTATCCAGCTTTAGTTCAAAGAGATAGCTCGGATCGTCAAAAGGTTCTGAGTCAGCGCCGATCAGCATGGGTTTTAGGCTTTTGTTTCCCAAAATATTCATCAGGAAGCGCCTTTCACTTTTTGCTCCGGCTGCCGCGTTTGGGTTTGTTGAGGTCTGCTCAATGCTGGCTTTCAAAGCCTCCATCAGATCGATTACGTTGCTCTGTTCCTCCTGCTTGGCGGAAACAATCTCCTTGCCGGCGATCTTCTGCTCGATCAAAGCCTTCAGCCGTTCCTGATATTCGTCTTTATATAGCTCAGGCTGGAATTCTTGATTCATGGAATTAATGAGAGTTTTAGCCATAGCCAGTTCCGCTTCATTTACTTCCGGATAGGAATATTCTTTGGGAAGCTCCTTGATTTCATCAGCGTAAAACACGGTTTCTATCAGGATACCGCCATCGGTGGGAATGACAGCAAGAAGCATTCCCTTTTGCCCCATTACGGTTTTCGCAACCGCGATTTTGTTTTCCTGTTTCATGGCCTGCCGCAGAAGCTCAAAAGCCTTATCGCCACCGGTTTCCGGTGCGTGGAGAATGAACCAGCGGCCAAGATACCTCCCGCTTTTATCATAAAATTCGGAGATTAACTCCTCCTGATATTCAAACATAAAAGTACCTGCCTTTGGAGATAGCTTATCCAAAGGTAGATGCTTTAGCGGGGAGGAAAATATTGCCGGTTCACAAAGCGAAACACATGTTTTATAATCGAAGCACGAGACAGAATGTGTGTGTTTATATTTTGCGAGGCTGTTTATGGATAGAATTATTTTACACAGTGACTGCAGCAGTTTCTACGCTTCCGTGGAGTGCCTGCATCCCCCGGAAATCAGGGAGAAGCCGGTAGCGGTGGGAGTAGACGTGGAACAGCGGCATGAAATCATCTTGGCAAAGAATCAGGGAAGAGAGAACTGAAACCTCTTAAGGATGAACAAAAATATGAAATCGATATTATTTAGTTAAAAGAGAATATGGAAGTTAAATAGGAATATAAAATACTTATTTTACAATAAAATCTATAAAACTCTTGACATATATGGATAAAAAAACTATAATTATATTCATGAAATGCCAGAATGTTTTTTAAAATGTGAAATCGATGCCACAAAAACGGTTTCATTGTGACGAGTACAGAATGAGTAGGAGGTGATGAGGGAAAGCCAGTTTAATAAATTGGGTTTGTTTCGTTTTAAATCGCAATTTCCGGTTTAGGCTCCTTTTTGTGCTGATCCCGCAAATCGTTAAAGTATAATTAGTCCAACAGCCAGTCCGAAAAATTTGCTTGACGTTTGTTCTGTTAAAGCAGCTTTGTTGGACGGCTGCTTTCAGCGTAAAAAGGGCAAAAAAGCTCTATTTTGCATAAAAGCAAAACAGAGTACATTTTTAATCTGTCTACAATACATGGGTTGATGGGCTTACATTTTTGACATTGTTGCATGTGAATTTTGTTTGTGGGAGGTAAATAGCATGAAATTTGGTAAAAAGGTTCTTTCCGTGTTTCTGGCATCCCTGGTCGCGGTTTCGGCGGGTACACTGTCGGCTTGTTCAGGCAATCCCAATTCAGCCGGGTCGAATGGAACGGACTCTTCGGAAAAGTCGGAACAACAAACAGGGGAGAAGCCAAGTGGGGAAATCACCTTCTCATTCTGGGGGGTTCCGGAAGAGGTTGATATCCAGGAAAAACTGGCCGAAGCGTTTATGGAGAAAAATCCTGATATTCGGGTGAATCTGGATCATGTTTCCGGTTCGGCAGACTATAATCAGACCATCTTAACCAGAATGGCGGGCGGTACCGCTCCGGATGTATTCTATCTTGGAGAGGTGATGACGCCGATCTATTCATCGAAGGGCGTCCTTGAGGATTTATTACCCTATGCGAAGCGCGACGGAATCAATTTTGAAGATTACTGGCCAGGCGTTCTATCTCCGTGCGGCTATGAGGATGGACACCTCTGGGCGTTTGCGAAGGACTGCGGCCCTTATTTTGTCTATTATAACAAAGCGCACTTTGACGAGCTGGGGCTGCCCTACCCGGACGGAAGCTGGACGACCGAGGAGTTTCAGGAGATCGCTCAAAAACTGACACAGGTGGACGACAGCGGTAAGGTTGTCAGGTACGGGCTTGCAGGTGAGAACGGCTGGACGAGTTGGTTTGCTCTTGCCTACAAAAATGGCGGCCAAATCATGGATGACGAAGGTAAGCGTTTTGTTGAGGATCCCAAAACAGCGGAAATTCTGCAGTGGTATTTTGACCTGGCCAATGTGGAGCATGTCTCGACCAATCCTGATACGATGGTAGCTATGGGAGGCGCGGAGGTGGATGCCTTTAAAGGGAATTTAGCCTCTATGGTAATTGGCGGCCGTTTTATGACTTATTTCCTACAAGACTTTGATGGGGAGTATGGCTTCACTACCTTCCCTATGGCGGCTGAGAGCACACAGCCGCTTCAGTTTGTGGCTTTGGGCATGGCGAAAGATTCTCAGAACAAGGAAGCGGCCTGGGAGTTCATCAAATTCTATTGTGGGACCGAAGGGCAGGAGATCAGCACGTCCACAGGCCTGGGGCTTCCGACTATGAAAAGCGTGACGGAATCTGGAGTCTGGATGCTTCCCGGTGAAACAGACACGGACAAAGAGACGATCCTCAATCAGTTTGAGAACACGAAGGATCTGCCGTTCCACTCTGAATGGGGAAAACTGATTGATGACATTTGGACTAGACATATGAAGGAAGCGGCGCGCGGCGCGATCAGCGCTCAAGAGGCTCTGGCTGCAGCGACAAAGGAGTGTAACCAGTATCTCGAGGAGAATGGTTTCTAATGGCTTACCACTGACGAAAATTGCGTTGCAGAATTCTGCAACGCAATTTTCTGTGAGACAAGAATAGGAGATGGTTTTCAATGCCCCTTTCCAAAAAGAAAAACTCAATATTTCACTCCAAGCATACGGAGGCTTTTTGGGGATATGCTTTCTTAGCCCCAAATCTGATTGCAACGGTCGTTTTTCTGTTTATCCCTATTGTATACTCCCTTTATCTGTCCTTTCACCAATGGGATATGATCAACAAGCCTGAGTTTATCGGGCTGCAAAATTTTATCAACAGAATGCCGCAAGATGAACAGTTTTGGATTTCCCTGATTAATACGGCGGTCTACTCCCTCATCAGCATCCCTTTGGGGGTTTTCATCGCCCTGCTTATCGCGTGGTTTCTTTCCGGAAATTTGAAGGGAACCGGTTTTTTCCGTACTATTATTTTCATTCCAGTAACGCTATCCATGGTCGCTGTTTCTATGGTGTGGCGCTGGCTCTTAAACGGAGATTATGGAATTATAAACTATTTTCTGCATTCCATGGGGCTGGAAACCATAAATTTTCTGGGCGATGAGAAATATGCGATGATTTCCGTTGTCTTAATAGGCATCTGGAAGTCACTTGGTTTCAACATGGTCATTCTGATTTCCGCGTTTAAGGAGGTCCCGGTTTCTCTGTATGAGGCGGCGGAAATAGACGGCGCCTCCAATTTGAAAAAATTTCAGAAGATTTCTATGCCTTTGATCCAGCCCTCTCTGTTTTTTGTAACGATTATGTCTATTATCAACTCTTTTCAGGTGTTCGATATTATCTACACCACAACCCAGGGAGGCCCCGGCACCGCAACGCAAGTAATATACTATCTGATTTGGCAGAACGCCTTCAAATTCTTTGATATGGGATATGCCTCGGCGCTCTCGTGGGTTGTATTTCTTGTGGTCTTTATCCTCACTATGCTGCAGATGCATTTCAGCAATAAGAGGATGAACATTTTTGAATAAGGGGGGAAAAATAGATGGATACTTTACCAAAGAATAAATGGGCACGCGCTCTGATCGTCGTCATCCTTTCGCTTCTTGCGGTTACATTTTTATTTCCATTTTACTGGATGATTGTCACCTCAATAAAGGCGCCAAATGAGATTCTAACGTGGCCTCCGACTTTCTGGCCGCTTCAGCCCAGCCTGGAATCCTATGTTGAGGTAATGGACGCAATCCCGATTGGCCAGATGTATTTCAATTCTATTTTTATCGCGGTGATTACCACAGCGGGGCAGATTCTTTTCAGTTCTACTTCTGCTTTTGCTTTCGCGAAATTAAGGTTCAAGGGGAGAAACGTGCTGTTTACAGCCTATCTGGCTACCATGATGGTTCCTGTTATGGTAACGCTAATCCCGCGATATGTTATTATGGCTGATCTCAAACTGGTTAACACGCATGCCTCTGTAATCCTTCCAATTCTTTTTGGAACTCCCTTCGCGGTGTTCCTGATGAGACAATTCTTTTTGACGCTTCCAACGCAGCTTATGGAAGCGGCTGTCATAGACGGAGCCGGATATCCAAGAATATTTTTCCAGATCTTTTTTCCGTTGACAAAGCCGGTAGTCTCCACTCTGGGAATTTTCTGCTTTATGGGTTCCTGGAACGATTTCCTTTGGCCGCTGATTACGTTGCAAAGCACGCCGTTAAAGACACTTCCGATTGGACTTGCTTCTTTCCAAGGGCTTTATGGGGTAGAGTATAATTTATTAATGGCGGGGGCCGTTCTCTCGGTGATTCCTGTACTTATCGTTTTTCTTATGGCGCAGAAGCAATTTGTAGAAGGAATTGCCCTCACAGGATTGAAGGGCTAAATTTCTTTATTGTGAAAGGGGTAGCAGCTATGATGCAAAAGATAAAATCAGCTTCCATTGAAATGGTAAGCAGCATTGTGACAAAGAGTGACGGGGATCTATGGCCCTGCGCCTGGGGGGATGACGGTTTTCTTTACACGGCGAACGGAGACGGCAAGGGTTTTGATCTGGGATCGGAGTGGACGGATATCGTCGTCAATCGCATATCCGGAGATGCCATGAATTTAGCAGGAGAACGTCTGACGGGTGCGGAAGGTGTGGGGGGTGTTTTTGCAGACCCACAAAGGTATAACCGTAAGCCTACCGGCATGGCGTGCGCTCATGGAAATCTCTATCTCTGTGTTCAAAATTTAAATAAGGTGCCGGGTAAGGGGATTTTTGACGACGCTCCTTGCTGTACGATCTGCCTTTCCCGCGATAAAGGGAAAACGTGGGAGTTTGATCGGAATAAGCCGATGTTTAGCAACTGGGAGTTTACGACGATTTTCTTTGCCGACTTTGGCAGAAACAACGAGTACAGCCCAGGGGGCTATTTATACGCTTACGGTATGGATTACAATTGGCGCTCCTCTTTCAGTGGCAGCGTCACAAATCCTGACAGCCTTTTTTTGGCGCGCGTTCTTCCTGAATCCGCTCTCAGAAGAGAGGAATGGGAATTTTACGGCGGTATGAGGGATGGGCTTCCCGTCTTTACGAAGCGGTTTGAAGAGAGAAGGCCGGTTCTTTGCGATTCGCGGCTGGTAGAGGTCAAACCACCAGAGGATTTATCTCAAGAAACAGTCAAGATGAATGTAATCTCTCAGGGAAGCGTGGTTTATAACGCTCCTCTGAAAAAATTGATCTATTCATCGTGGACAGAAAATACATTTGAGTTTTATGAGGCGGAGCATCCCTGGGGACCTTTTATTCCGTTTTTATCCCAGAGTTTTGGACATTATCCCTGGAATGAGAATTGCTACGGAGGATATGCGACGGTTATTCCGTCAAAATTTATCAGTGAGGATGGTAAAACCATGTATATTGTGAGTGCAACCTTTGCGGGAGGGGTGAAGCGCTATGGTTTCCATCTGAGAAAACTTCGAGTGGAAATATAAAAAGTGGGCAGAATGGGAACTGGCGCCCATTGTCACGTTTGGCAGCCTCCTTCTTTACGATACCCTGACGCACGATTTTGTTTTCCGGCAAAGCTGACCCCGGAGAACTTATGACTCTCCGGGGCCCGATTACGTTTGTTAGAAGCAACGGTTCAAGGTTTTAAGCAAGGATCAGGCAGAGGCGTTACACTAGAGGCCCTGATTATCAATTGAGGCTCTAAGCGGATCTTCTTGGCATAATTTCTCTTTTTCTTGATCCGTTCGAGAAGAAGGTTTGCTGCGTTCTCGCCAATCGCGTACTGCATCATGTCCACTGAGGTAAGCTGGGGAAGAACAGAGGTAGCGTAATCAGTGTTGTCGAGACTGACAAGGGCAAGATCTTGTGGAATTCGTACGCCGAGGGTGGAACAGGCGGTTAGAAAGCCCATTGCCATTAAATCGTTGGCACAGACCACGGCTGTAACTGGGAGGGATGAGGAGAGAAGCTGTTTCCCGGCTGTTTCGCCGGACTGTTTTGTATAGTCGCCAATCAACACATAATCTTTTTTGATCTCCAATCCGGCTTCCTCCATTGCCTCATAATAGCCGCGGGCACGCTCACGGCCGGTTTGTTCGGATAGGGGACCAATCAGCATCGCGATGTTTTTATGCCCCTGTTGGATTAGGTGCTCTGTAGCGATCCTCATGGCGTGAGTGTGATCCACATAGACACAGTCAAAAAGATTCTGACTTTCCTTTATCTCATAGAGATTGGTGGTCACCACGGGATAACCGCAATGCTGGATAGCGGATATGTTTTTCTGGTTGAAATCAAAAGAGACGAAAATCATACCATCGCCGAAGCGGCTTTTCAGTAGTTCGATCGCCTTAAGCTCCTCGCTCAGTAGGCGATGGGTATAGCAGAGTATGAGGTATATTCCATATTGCTGAAAGACATCATTGGCACCCTGAATCATATTGAAATAAAATGGGTTGCAAATGTCGGGAATGCAAAATAGAATGCGGTTGGTTTGTCGACTTCTCATGGTACGCGCCACGGACGAGGGAGTGAAACCGATTTCGTCAGCTGCTTTCTGGATGATGGTGCGTGTTTTTTCGCTGCAGTATCCCGTATTACTTAAGGCGCGCGAGACCGTTGAGGGGGAAAAGCCTGTTATTCTTGAAATATGATAAATATTGTTTTTTTCCACAGCTTTCACCTGTTTCTATTTAAAGTTTATAAACTAATCATACTATATTTTTATAAGAAAAATCAAGGCAAAGAAAGAAAATATGAAATCGATATCACAATAAATTATTTTTGATAGGAAAAGGAGCAAATTGTATGAACTTTAATGGTCTTGGCATAAACATGGGAAATTTGTACCGCCTTTCAGACGCGAAGACACGGTCGATCTCACCTGAAAATTATTCGGGTGAGAAAGGAAAGGGTGGGATGTGTGAACTCAAAAACGGCTTCGCAAAGAATGCCGCTCGTGATTTGGGAAAGGGATGGAAAGTCAATCCCTTTATCGTTATCCAGCCGGGAGAGATATTTACGATCGCGGACATTGATGGACCCGGCTGCATCCAGCATATCTGGTTGACACCAACGGGGAAATGGAGAAACACCATCCTGCGGATGTACTGGGACGGTAGGGAAGCGCCTGCTGTAGAGTGCCCGATCGGTGATTTCTTCTGTGTCGGCTGGAACGAGTACCATCAGGTCTCATCACTTGCTGTTTGCGTGAATCCTGGCAGTGCCTTTAATTGCTACTGGCCGATGCCGTTTCGCGGCCATTGCCGCATGACACTCGAAAACCGCGCGGAGGAGCCAGTTACAATGTACTACCAGATTGACTATACTCTCACAGAGGTCCCGGAAGATGCCGCGTATTTCCACGCCCAATTTCGCCGGGTCAACCCATTGCTGTATAAGAGTGTCTATACGATACTCGATAGCGTCAAGGGGAAGGGCCACTATGTCGGAACCTATATGGCCTGGGGAGTTAACAACAACGGCTGGTGGGGTGAGGGTGAGATTAAGTTTTATCTGGACGGAGATACGGCGTATCCGACAATATGTGGTACAGGGACAGAAGATTATTTTTGCGGCTCTTATAACTTTGAGGACCCTTACACGCACGACAAATACCTCGATTTTACGACTCCATACACTGGCTTTCACGAAGTTCATCGTAACGAACTCTATGTGAGTCAGAAACGTTTTGGTATGTACCGTTGGCATATCACAGATCCGATTCGTTTTGAGGAAGATCTCGCGGTGACGATTCAAGCGTTAGGATGGCGGGAAGGAGGACGTTATCTTCCAATGCAGGATGATATTTCATCGGTAGCTTTCTGGTATCAGGAAGGCGAGGCTTTACCGTTCCCGCCTCTACCAGACAAGGACTATCTTGAGATTATTTGATAAAAATGAAGAGAGGCCGAAATTTGGAACTCAAAAATGAGGCAATCCAGATTCCAGCCTCTTTTTCTATGTTAAAACCCAGCGTTCAAGGCATTTTTGAGGTTTATCTCTTTTGATAGAAATGGGACATCAAAAAGCAAAAAACAGAAAAACGTGTTGTAAAAACAATCAAATGTATCTATTCTAAACCGGGAATTCTCATTTTGCTGAGTATTTCTTTTGATTTTAGGTTAATAAATTCTTTCCAAACGGTATTAGCCCAGCGGACAACAATTTTTCAGTATTCATATGGGTTTCCGGGCCTTTTTAGGGCCGGCTTTTCAAAATCGCTCCACCGTGGATGTTCACCCCCAAAAAAGAGCACAAGAAGCAAAACCGCTTTCCTAATAAAGATAGGGAAGCGGTTTTGTCATTTTTTAGACACCGGCAGAGAAATGATTTTTGATGCTCCGTCCAGGCGTGCACGAATATTTTTTTTTGCATAGCTGAAACGTAAAAGCGTCAATGCTTTTGAGAATGTAGTGCCGAACATTCCGTAAAAAACCCTGTTTACATGTCTAGGGCTGATATTTAAATAATCCGCCACACTTTGTAAAGTGATTTCTCGATAGTAGTTATTATGAATATACTCTGAAGCTTCAAGACCCAGGTTAAGATTTTCTTGAGGATCTTCAAATTTTGACCGGGAAGGATCCATTGTTCTTAAAACGTAAATGAAAAAATGACGGTAAAGTATTTACTGTCTGGCTATAGCCAATGTTTTTGCCTTTCATTTCTTTTTTATACGCTCAAGAATATCAAAAGCATCAAATTGGTTACGAGTTATTATACATTTGTTGCGATTAACAAGATCCAACTTATCTTGTATTTCATTTCGTAATATTTCAAATTCAATGGAAGAAATAAATTTATTAAACGAATTTAAATCTCCGGAACACAGTTTTTTGGAAAACAGCGGGCATAAGATAAATAAAGCGATAAGGCTAACATACAAGGCGGCAGATTTTATTCTGCCGCCTTACTGCATGTGCAAAGCGTTTTAAGAAATCAGACATTACTGTTGGGAAATAGACCCCTTCAAGAGCGGCAGGTTCATTGTGACGCAGGTTCCATTTTCTGAAGAAATACTGACGCCGTACTCCTTTCCATAAAACAGCTGGATTCGCTGGTGAACATTTACGATACCAATGCCTTCATTTTGCTTAATCATATCAGATTGAAGCGCGTTTTGAATTGCGGAAAGGCGTTCGGCTGGAATGCCGACCCCATTGTCCCGGATAGAAATTTGCAAAAAGCTGCCTTGCGGTTTTGCGCTGATATGGATAAGGCCATCCTTTCCAAGCGGTTTAATACCATGCTGGATAGCATTTTCAACAATGGGCTGCAGGATAATTTTGATGACGTGAATATCTAAAATTGTTTCTTCAATGTCCCACTCCACACAAAAGCAGTTGTTATATCGGAGTTCCTGAAGCTCTAAATAAATGCGGGTGTTTTCTAATTCTTTGCGAAGCGGCACCAGCGTGTCGACATCGTCGAGGGAATATCTAAGAATTTGCGCCAGCTTTGTGAGCATGACAGAGGCTTTGTTTTTTCCGCCGGTCAGCCGGATGGCGGTCCAACTGATGCTGTCCAGCGTATTGTGCAAAAAATGAGGATTGATTTGGCTTTGCAGCGCAACGGCCTGTGCCTGTTTAAGAAGGGCGACGCGTTGGGACAGTTCTTCCGTGATTTGCTCATTTTTCAGAGACATTTTGCGGATGGAATCTAAAATAAACGCTTCTTCATCACGGCTGATGGCTACTCGGTTCGACATCAGCCAGGCGGGAGAATCCAATTCTTTTAATATTTTTTTAAAAGGAAGGTGCAGCCGTATGGAAATAAATACGGTAAGTGCAAATACCAAGAGAAAAACTCCCATAATCAGCAGTATTGTCATATTCAGCGGAGATTGCAGACGCTGCTGCACGGCACTTCGGGAAAGCGTGGAATACAGATAGAGATCAGTGTAATTGACTGGAAATCGGTACACAATAGTGTCTCCGCTTTCCCAATAGCCATTCTCGTTGGGGGATTCCCCAAGAGCCAAGCACTGGCCGGCGGTATCGCCCCAAATATTTTCTACAACCGTGCCATCCTCCGTACACAGGCACAGGCCGGCGTCATAATCCCCGTGATACTGAGAAAGCTCCCGTGAAAACTCAGTAAAGTTAATATTATACACCACAACACCAAGCCGTCCGCTGCCATGCTCCAATATTTTATAAAGGCTTAGCAAGCGGACTGGCTGCAAATAGCTGTTGGTGCCGTCGCGGAAAACATAGAAAAAACTGTTGCCCCCTTTATAATCACGGTAGTAATTCAGCCACCCGGTGTCAAAAAAGCCGCTTAATGAGGTTTCACCGTAATTCGAGACAAATTTTCCGTTGATGTCCGAATAAATGTAAATACTTTGCAGGTTGCTGTTAGCCTGCATCTGATCCCGCATAAGCTTATAAATCACATCGTTGTGGTAAAAGGTATAGCCGTCTTTTTGAGTGATAAGAAACAGGTTAATGTTATTTTCAGTAAGAAGAAAATTTGCCTGCTTTAAGCAGCTGTCGATCAGCTGATTAATTGAATTTTGCAGTAATGAACCCGTACGGGAATTATAAAGGAGAACTTCTTTTTCCACTGCAGTATGCTGAAAGTTGGTAGCTAAAATAACCACCAAAAACAAGGGGATAATCGCAAGGCTGATAAGCATGCGTAAGTTACGGAAGAAAACCCTTCCAAATGAATAGCTTCGTATGCGCCGGACGTTTGGCCTACTGGTCATTTCCCGCTCCTCCCATGTGCATTCTCTGGCGGTAACCGGAGGGCTGCATGCCAGTGTATGCTTTGAACAATTTATTGAAATGCCGAAGGCTTTTATAGCCGACCTGTTCGCAAACATCATAAATTTTCAGATTGGTGTTGGAAAGCAGCTGGGCGGCATATTCCATCTTGCAACGGCTGATAAATCGAATCAGCGTCTCGCCGGCTTGCGCTTTGAAGGTGCGGCTGAAATGCGACGGGCTTAAGTAAAAATGCTCGGCAATATCTTCTAAGGAAAGATCCTGTCCGATGTGCTCGAAGATATACTCCTTGGTCCGTTCCACAAAATCGCTGCTTGTACCGTGCAGCACTGCGGAAAGGCTGCGGGTTGTTTTTAATAAAACGTCGCGCAGCGCGGCGGAATCCTCTGCTCGATCCAGCTCCAGAAACGCTTCATCCAGCGTCAAGGCGGCCAAGGGAGGAATCCCTTCTTCTTTTAGCTTGATGGATAAGGGGTAGAGGAAGTTTTTCGCCGCATCTTTTGCGAGAGCCGGCTCTAGCTCTTCAAAATAAGAAGCAAAGCATTCGGCTGCCTGAATGGCCTGAGGTTCTTTTCCCGGTTCCAGCAAAGCGCTGTAAAACTGCTTCTGCCGGAGCCCCAGCCGTTCCAAGGCGCAGGGCAGAGATACCGGACCAGCATCGGATAGGCTGCTTAGCATTGCCGGGATGCTTGAAAAGACCTCCAGCCCTTCCAGATTGATTTGTACGCCGAAAGTAGTGCGAAGTCCGTCGCAAAGCGCCGCGATATCTTTTTCAATCACCGAGCGGGCGGAACCGCTGACCTGCACCCGAAGCAGCCCGAATGCTAAAAGACGATCATCCTGATCAGAAATAATCCTTATTTCAATGCGGCATGAAGAAGAGGAAGCAAAGCTGTTGATGTATTGGGAAAGCTCATCGCGGCCATGCGCCCACTGATTGCGTACAAAATGATTGTTTTGTCGGATATGCAGCGTCAGGGAAAAGCAGGCGTTCTGCTCAAAAGAAAGATTGGGATAAATCAGATGGAACATGCGCCGGACCAGCCGCTGGTTTTGCAGTGAGCCGCGCATCATTTCTTCAAAAAAAAGGTTGAGCAGGTCTTCGATTTTGCTGCATGTCTGGGTCAATTTTTCCTGCTTAAGATAGGCGGCCTGTTCGGTATCCAATTCTGTGCGGACGTTTTGAATACATTCAGTGAGCTCGTCCAGATCAACGGGCTTTAAGACATAATTTTTCACGCCGTAGCGGATAGCCGACATGGCTAAGTCGGCCTCCTTGTAGCCGCTAATCAGGATTACTCTTGTCCGCAGATTATGCTCCTGTATGTATTTGGCGACTTCCAATCCAGAACAACGGTTCATACGGATATCGGTGACGAGAAGGTCCGGTGGTTGACGCTCCAATAACGATATTAATTCATCACCGTCCTCAAAAGCGCCTACCAGCGAAAATCCTAGCTTATGCCATTCTACCAGGTCCCGAAGTCCTTCCCGAATACAGACCTCATCGTCTGCAATAGCTACGCTGTACATAGTCCCCCTCCTTTTGAGTAAAGTTTATTAAGCTGTGATTTCCGAAGCAAAAAAGCGCAAAAAAATGCTGGTTACACTACAAATATAGCGATAACCAGCATAAAATTGACTGTCCAAAAATGTTTACATTATTAGAGTGTATAAATGCGACAAAATATTGAAATGAGACAATGTAATTATAGCACACAGGCGTGAGAACACAACTAAAAAGCAACATAATACACAAAAAAATAGCCGGAATCGCAAAAAAAAGCACTTGAATTTTGCGGATCTCAAAAAAGAGGATATCTATATGACGCAATACACAAATTTATGCGCTTTTTTCAAAGAAAACAGGATGTTATACTGATGCCAGAACGGAAAAGGAGGAGATGACGGCGTGACAATTCAAAAAAGCAGCCAAAGAAAACCGAAAAATGGTCGTCTCAAACATCTGCGGAGTAAGCATATTGACAACATTCAGCTTTTGATTCTGGCGCTGCCAGCGATTGTTTTGCTATTTGTGTTCTGCTATATTCCCATGGGCGGCATCATTCTGGCGTTTAAAAAATTTAGAGTAGATCTTGGAATTTTTGACAGCCCTTGGGTGGGATTTGAAAACTTTGAATTTTTCTTTACTTCTTCCGATGCCTGGCGTGTGGTGCGCAATACCTTAGGCATGAACTTTTTATTTATTTTGTTCACCACGGTCTTCAGCGTGCTGTTCGCAGTAATGATGTACCGGTTAAGAGGCCGGCGTTTGGTGAAAACATACCAGACAATTACGCTGATGCCCAGCTTTCTGTCCTGGGTTGTGGTGGGCTACATGGTATACGCGTTGCTGATGCCGGGACCTTCAGGGCTTATCAACCAAATCATCATGCTGTTTGGCGGAGAACCGATTGATTGGTATTCGCAGTCGGGATATTGGCCGGTGATTCTTCTTGTTGTAAAGCTGTGGCATGGTGTAGGCTATAACAGCCTGTTTTATTATGCCAGCCTGATGGGAATTGATAAAGAGTATTTTGAAGCCGCTCAGCTTGATGGAGCGACAAAATCGCAGGAATTACGCTATATTATTTTACCCTTCTTAAAGCCCATTATCATTGTAATGACACTTTTAAATATCGGCAATATTTTCCGCGCTGATTTTGGTTTGTTCTTTAACGTGCCCCGCAATGTTGGCGTTTTATATCCTACTACCGACGTAGTGGATACCTATGTGTACCGCGCTTTGACACAATTGGGGGATGTTGGCATGTCCGCCGCGGTGGGGCTGGTTCAATCTCTTGTTGGTTTCGTGTTGATTCTGGTTACCAACCTTATTGTGCGGAAGATTGATCCAGAGAGCGCTTTATTCTAACAGGGAGGGACAATATCACAATGAAAATAAAAGAAAAACCACAATGCCTTATTAATATCATTGGCGTGATATACTCAGCGCTCTGCATTTTGCCCTTTCTGCTGGTTATCTCTGCATCCCTCACCAATGAACACGCGCTGAGTGAAAACGGCTTTAAGCTGATCCCCTCCGAGCTGGACTTAACCGCTTACGAGTATATATTTAAAAGCCCAGAGAGGATTTTGCGCAGCTATGGCGTTACTATTCTGGTAACTGCAGCGACAGTGGTGGGCGGCATACTCATAATGAGTATGATCGGCTACACGCTGGCGCGCTCAAACTGCAAATTTGCCCGGCCGCTTTCCTTTTATGTTTTTTTCACACTGCTGTTTTCCGGCGGTATGGTGCCGACCTATATCTTAATTACTCAAGGCTTGCAGTGGAAAAACACCTTTGCGGTTATGATTGTACCAAGCCTGGTCTATGCGTTCCATGTTATTATGATACGCACGTTTTTTCAAAAGCTGCCGCCGGCCCTGTTCGAATCAGCTAAAATTGACGGCGCAAGCGAATTTGTGATTTTTTTCCGTGTTGCGCTTCCCCTCTCCGTACCGGTTTTGACCACGGTGGCATTCTTTACAGCTATGAGCAAATGGAATGACTGGCAAACAGGGCTTCTGTACATCACGGAGGAAAATATGGAGCCGCTCCAATACATGCTTTATCGTATTGAACAAAACATACAATCGCTTATCACAGCGCTAAGTCAGGGAGGCGGAATTTCAGTGGATATTCGTGATATTCCCGGTCAAAACCTGCTGATGGCGATGGCTGTGGTAGCGGCAGGACCGATGCTGGTGGTTTTTCCTTTCTTCCAAAAGTACTTTATTTCGGGATTGACGGTCGGCGCGGTAAAGGGTTGATTTTCTTGGACAATAACATCCGGAAAGGATGTAATGTATAAAACAAAAGGAGGAAAAAATTATGTCGAAACGTTCAAAACACACATGGCGCCTGTCCCTGTTAGCAGGAATTACAGCTGCCACAATGCTGTTGGCCGGATGCGGTCAGGGTGATTCTGCAAGCACAGGATCAACCGATGCTTCCGGTGCCGCTTCTGGTTCCGAATCCGGCACCGGCGAGGTGACCTCTGTGCGGTGGATTACCGCCGGTACGCCCCAAACCGGGATGGATCAGGTCTTAGAAGAGGTCAATAAGCTGTTGGCCGAGCGCTATGGCCTGGAGCTGCAGCTGGAGATTTACGATTACGGCAGCTACGATGAAAAGATGAATATGCTCATTTCTTCCGGTGAAGAATTTGACGTCTGCTTTACCACGCAAAGCTGGCTGAATAAGTACCAGCCGAATGTTTCCAGAGGCGCGTTTTTGGCCTTGGATGACTTGATTGACGAGCATGCTCCGGATCTGAAAGAGGTGCTGCCTGAATTTTTATTTGAGCAGGCCCGTGTGGATGGTTCTATCTATGCAATTCCGAACTACCAGATTTGCTATGATTCCTTTGGCTTTATGATGCGCAAGGATCTGGTGGAAAAGTACAATTTTGACTGGGAAAATGTCAAGACGGTAGAAGATATGTACCCCTTCTGGGATGCGATCCGCGACAACGAGCCGGGGCTGTATCCTGTGGGAGATTTGAGCATTCAGGCCTTTGAGGATGACTACGTGGCCATGAGAATGATTCAGGATTACTACACCGTGGCGGGAAGCGGAGCCTCCAGCTTCTATATTAAAAAGGGAGACGATTCTTATACGGTTGACTGGTATCCGGATGTCGTAAAGGAATACCGCCGGGAATTCGGCGAGCTCTATGAGAAGGGCTACATCCGCGACGACATCATTACCCTGCAGGATGACAGCGCCGACATTACTGCTGGTAAATATGCATCACGTCTGGGTATTATCAAGCCCGGCGGCGAGACCGAGCAAAAACAGCTGGCCGGCGGCTATGATTATGTTCAGATCGCTTTGACCGAGCCGTTTGTCAATTCTCTGTCCGCCCGCGCTGCGATGAATGCGGTCTCCAGCAGCAGCAAGAATCCCGAAGCGGCCATCCGCATGATTGACGTGATGAACACCGATAAAGAAATCTTTAATATGCTTAATTTCGGTATTGAGGGAACCAACTACACCATGGAAGACGGCTTTGTAAAGGAAATTCCCGACAGCGGCTACTTCTTCAACAGCGGCTGGGCCCTGGGTAACCAGTTTAACGCTTATCTGGTAGAAGGCCAGCAGGAAGGCGTTTGGGAGGAGACCATGGAAATTAATAACAATGCTGAGGTTTCTCCGATTTCTGGATTCAGCTTCAATGAAGATCCCGTCGCTACAGCAATGGCGCAGATGAGCTCAGTCACCAGTGAGTATAAGTTTATAGGACTGTATGATGACTTCGATGCAAGATTTGAAGAATTCCGCACCAAAATGGAACAAGCCGGTGTGGAGGAATACAAAGAAGAAGTTCAAAATCAATTAAACGAGTGGCTGGAAGCCAATGGAAAAATCTAAATTTCTTGCTTTAACAAGAAACAGAAAAAAATAATTCTTTCTATAGGCATTATCCCAAGGCGCATTTTGTTTGCGAAAAAAGGAGTGAAATTATGCTGAAAAAAAGGATTCTCTCTCTTGGCATATTGACCGCTTTTCTGACGGGTATGGCGGTATTTCCCACCTCTATAGCCTCCGCGGCCCCCTTAGGGAACGGACAAACCTACTATGTGGCCACAGACGGCTCTGACACAAACGACGGCTCCCTGAACGCCCCGTTCAAAACTTTTCAAAAAGCAGCGGAAACCTTGCAGCCGGGAGATACCTGCATTATCCGCGGCGGCACCTACCATGAAACGCTGACCCCGCGGTCCGGTGAAGCGGAAAGCCCCATCACCTATAAGGCCTATGAGGGCGAAGAGGTCATCATCAGCGGCGCCAACGAGGTAACAGGCTTTGAGCACCACGAAGGAGATATCTACAAAGCTCCGGTACAGCTGACGCAGGGCGATAAAAACCAGGTTTTTGTAAATGGCGATATGGGCTTTAACGCCCGGTGGCCTAACACAGCAACCGGCAAATTTTACGAAGGCTTTGCCGAGGTGGAAAGCGGAAGCAACACCACCATCACCGATCCTAAATTAGCGGAATTCGGCGATGACTTCTTTAAGGGCGCAACGGTGTGGGTAAACGCGGGCAGCCGGTGGACCAGCCAAACATCAGAGGTTACCGACCACTCCGGGGACACTATCACCTTTAACGGCCTTGGACTGACAGATGTGCAAAACACCCCGGCAAAGGGCAATCCGTATTATCTGTTTAACGTGTATGGCGCGTTAGACAGTGAAAACGAGTGGTGGTACGATGAGGAAGAACAGATGCTGTATCTGTACGGCGATCCCACCGGCAAAACCGTGCAGGTCAAGGCGCGCGATACCGCCATCAATCTTGACAATGTTTCCTATGTGAATATCGATGGCATTCAGGTGCTGGGCGCGGGAATTTCCGGCACCAACACCAGCAGCATAACGCTTAACCGCGTCGAGGCCAATTATGCGGCGCATGCTTCAACTATCGAAAATCCGTACGGAACTGATGTTGCCAGCATTAAGCTGTTCGGAAATAACAACACGATTTCCAACTGCGAAGTGGCTTACAGCTCCGCCACCGGCGTGTGGATCAGCGGCGACGATAACCTGCTGTTCAACAGCAAGATTCATGACACCGACTATATCGGCAGCTATGGCGCGTGCATTAACGTCAGCGGAAGCGGAAACGTTGTAAGCCATAATACCGCCTATAACACCGGACGTGACATCATTATTTTCCAGTCGGGCGACAACTGCAAGATCGAGTACAATGACTTTTCCCACAGCGGTATGATCTGTGCCGACTTAGGCGTATTTTACACGGTGGCCACCGACGGAGGCGGTACTGAAATTTGCTACAACTGGGTTCACGATAACGATTCTTCCGGCAGCCGTTCAGGCATTTACCTGGACAACGGCACCAGCAACTGGCTGGTGCACCACAATGTGGTGTGGGATGCGGGAACAGCGCTGCAGCTGAATGTGCCCAGCAACTACATTGCGGCGTATAACAATACCTTCATCGGCAATATCAATCAGGACTTTGCCTGGGTTTTCAAAACGGATACCTGGGGTGACCGAATCATCAACAACATTGCGACCGGAAACATCGCGTTGAAGGATGAGACCCTGGCCCGCACAAACTTTGGAAACATCGCGGATCCGGGCTTTGAAAATGCGGACGAGCACCAGTACAGCCTGCTGGCAAACTCGCAGGCCATCGACGCTGCGGAAGTTATTCCTGGCATCAACGACGACTATGTGGGAATTGCACCTGATCTAGGCGCTTATGAATATGGCCAAGAGCCCTGGACCGCGGGCTGCAATTTGGAATCTCCTCCGGAAATGCCGCAGATGCCGGTAGAACTGTCTGCGCCTCGGTATTCAAATCTGGTGGAAAACGCGGGCTTTGAAACCCGCGGCCTGGAAGGCTGGACCGTGTCCGGACCGGTATCAAAAGCAACTCCCGGAGCAGGCCACGACCCTATTCAGATGGATAACGGCTATACGCGCACGGGCTATGGCAGCGCCAAGCTGACCGGCAGCGACGCGGCCGTAGTGGCTGAACCGCTGGATGAGGATTTCAGCAGCGGCGATTTAAGCGCATGGAGCAGCGATACCTTTACAGGAACCCAGTACAGCGTACAAAACGAAGCGCTGCAGATAGAAAATGTAGAAGGAGTTATCAGCGAGTGCCGCGTACTGTATACGGGGGAAAATTACCGCGACGCATCCTACGAGGTAGATGTACAGGTGGTAAATGAAGACATGGGTAACCAGGATTTGGGCCTTGTAGCGCGGTATATGTCCTCTGAATCGTACCTATACTTCTCTTATGCGCCTTGGCGCGCGGGTACGCAGGAAACCTATCAGATTACCCGGCGCGTAGGCACCAGCTATGAAACATTGGCTTCTGCGGCGGGCAATGTGCAGCTGCAGCCCGGCCAAACCTATACTATGCGTGTAGAAATGGACGGCGAAAGCCTGAAATGGTACGTGAACGGCGAACTACAGCTGCAGGCTGAGGATCCCTCTCCGGCAGCGGGCAAGATCGGCCTGGGTCAATATGAGTCAAAGGGCGCCGGCGTGCTGCTGTGCGACAATGTCAAAGTGACTCCAATTGAGTCGGAGGAACAAACGGCTGAAGGAAGCGAAGCTTCCAGCAACCGCGGCAAGCTTTCCAAGACCATTGAGAGATTAAATCCCAATACAACCTATACGCTTACCGCATGGGCTAAGGTGGAGCCGGGCGAGGAGCTGACAATGGGAGTTGTTGGCGGAGAGAGCGTAACAGTCTCTGAGTCGGCAGGCGGTGTGTGGTCCCGCCATCAGGTGGAATATACCACCCAGGAAGAGACAGAAATGACCATCTACTTTGAAAAGACCAGCAATGGAAGCAATGCGGTATATGTCGACGACGTAGGCGTATTGGAGCAAGAGGCTCCCATTGTCAACGACGCGGAACCGCAGAAGGTAGCCTTGAATTTGACAACTGCAAGCCTCAGCGAAAAGGACGCGCTGCAGTTAACGGCAGTCGTACTTCCTTTCAACGCAAAGGAACAGGAAGTAGAATGGTCTACCAGCGACCCGGAAATTGCTACGGTAAGCGAGTCAGGATATGTACTGGGAATTTCAGAGGGAACTGCGACCATTACCGCAACGGTAAAGGGCTATCCCAATATCAGCGCAAGCTGCCAGATCGAGGTTGTTCCGGGTATCGATTACCCTGTGTTTGATTTGGCGGAGGATCTGGCGGATCAAGACAAGTGGGTTACCGACGGATCTCCTGTTTTTGAAAATGGACAGGTGACGCTGGAAACCATGAAGACCCTGGCCAGCACTGCGAAGTATGAAAACGGCCAACTTCTGCATCTGCGTATGAAGCTGGACTTTGATGACCCAAGTGACTGGTACGGCGTGGGCATCGCAAGCAATAACCAGTTGAATTATGCATGGGGTGACAACGGGCTGTATCATCTGGTCATTAAAGAAAGCAATTTTGAATTGCAGAAGTGGGGCAACAACGGCGGCGGACAGATTTATCAGAATGTCGTCAACAACGGCCTTGTGAAGGACGGCGAGTTCTTCGACTTAAAGATAGGCGCGGTTCCGGAAGGAGATGCTATGCGCGTTGTTGTAGAAATCAATGGGCAGCGCATTATGTCTTGGCTGGATGAAAACACTCCCTTTACGGAAAGCGGTTATCTGAACTTCTATAACCAGGCGCCTGGCGGAGGCAACATGGTGCTGGCTGCAGCTGAAACAGAAGAACCCGGCGGCGAAGATCCCGGCAGCAGTGAGGATCCCGGCAGCAGCGAGGAGCCCGGCAGCAGTGAAGAGCCCGGTAGCAGCGAGGAGCCTGGCAGCAG
>OGQS01000448.1_pt1 | contig 31415 bp, 27 predicted proteins | sample 1553331 | NCBI WGS metagenome assembly OGQS01 (sample SAMEA2580012, study PRJEB22360) | human gut metagenome | biome: human gut; feature: human-associated habitat; material: faeces | place: Denmark | collected 2008/2010
TGCTGCCACCATACTTGCTGTTTATCCAACAGCAAAACCCCTGTCTTTTTTCGCTTCAGGGGAATGACGGAACTGTGAAATTTCCGCCATCTGCTCCGCAGCGTGTGCGTAGCTTGCGTGGGTGTAAACATTCAGTGTCACACCCGCATCCGAGTGACCCATCAGGTACTGAAGGTTTTTAATGTCCATGCCGTCGTTTGCATAGTTCGTGCAGAAGGTGTGTCGGAACACATGAGGGGTGATGTGCGGCAGAGGGCTGTCCGGATGAAGCTTCTTGTACTTCTTCATTGCCCAGCGCATCTCGTTTTCGATGTGTAATGCTACTTTCGGATTTCCGTTCTTGTCCAGCATGATGAATCCGCTGTAACCGTCCACAATCATTTCCGTTTTAAGCTGCTTGCGGTGGGCAAGGATATTTTTCAGACCTTGGTAAACTTCCTCCGTCATGGGAATAAAACGGCAACCGCATTCTGTCTTAGTTTTCTCCACATAGTATTTACCGCCCCGTTCTCTGACAAGCTGGTGGTCTACCCGGATTCTCCGATTTCCAAAATCCAAATCGCCTTTTGTCAATCCACAAAATTCACTGACACGCATACCAGTTCCCAGCAGCACAACAAATTCATCATAATATTTGCTATAGGTCTTATCCTCTCGGATAAATTCCATCCAAAGGGTCTGCTGTTCTTCGGTCATGGCAATACGCTTCTGTGAATCGTTTGGAACAACATCTACCAGTTTGAAATCAAAGGGATTTCTGCGGATAATGTCCTCGTTATAAGCCATTTGGAACGCCGGTTTGACAACGCCCCGGACACTGGTAATGGTACTGTAGCCTTTACCGTCCTCATGCAGTTTCATAATCCATTTTTGTGCGTCTGATACCCTAATATCCCTTATCTGCCGGTAGCCAAAATCTTCTTTCTTAATCAGGTTCAGAACAAAATTGTAACCGACTTTAGTGTTATAGCGCACGCCCTGTTTCAAGCTGATATATCGCTCCACAAGGGCAATCACGGTTGCCTTTCCAGCGGCATAGTCAATCCCTTCATCAAGCTGCTTCTGGATTTCTTTTTCCTTTTCCCGCAGTTCCTTTAAATTCAGAGGAATAGATGGTCTGCCGCTTGCCTCGAATGTCTGTATAGCGGTACTGATAAATCAGGTCTTTTCTCTGGCTCTCTCCTGTCCGCAGGATTCTTCCTTTATGGTCTTTGCGTTTACCTAAAGGTACGCTTCGTGTCTCGGACATTTTCAAACTCCTTACCGTGATGGAAAGAGCCTTGATATGACGCATTTATTGTATCATATCAAGGCCGCCTTTTACATCACAAATTTCAGATAGAATAAGCCTGTTCAATATACTGGCCAAACAGGCGGCATTTAATCAAGCGTTTATTTCCTGCCCATAAGACGAACCGGCAATTCTGTTCACTGGTTAGATCACGCAGCTTATTGATACCAATTCCCGAATACTCCGCAGCTTCTTCTAAATTCTTGTTATATCGTAGAAGTTTCCTTCATAAATTTTTCAAATTTTGTGCGGATTATGAGGTAACGGTTCCCACTATAAATTGCAAACCTACCCAGATTATCTTCTGCCAGACGTCTCATTTTCTTTATTCCAATACTGAAATATTCCGATGCTTCCCGACGCCTCAACTGTAAAATCTACATACCCTGTTTTTCCTCGGTGCAGTTCTCTTTCTTTGATTACTTCCACATTCGGGCAAAGGACAATCGCTTCTGCCGGATAAGAGTGCAGATAAGACAACATTCGGTTTAATTCATCGCCATAGTAGTTATCTTGAATAACCACCGAAAAGCCATCTTCGAAATAAGACTTTGCTGCATCAGCAATCAGTTTGTAACGAAAATGTAACTGGCGAATGGCTTCTTCTGACAGGCTATCTGGCATATCCTCTCTCCCGGAAACAATCATTTTTCGGAATACATTTCCACAAAGATGGGCGCATTTTTTTAATGATTTTGTCAGCAAATCGGAAACCGTAGATTTTCCACAAGCCATTAGCCCTGTAATAAAATACATTTTTGATTCATTTGATTTCTCCTTTACACTACAAGAAAAGATTAAAATAGTTTTTTCCAGAACATTGTATATTCTTTTTCTCCAGTATCTTCATCAACACCTTCTGATAGAATTGAAAACCCTTCCCTTTGATAAAAGGCTACTGCGCGTGAATTTTGCTGATATACACTCAACGAAAGAATATCATATTTTTCTTTCACATAAGTAAGAAGTTGCGTACCGATTCCTGTGGAACGGCAGCTTTTGTCAACAAAAATCCCGGCGATATATTCATTCATCAAACCGATAAATCCTTTTATGTTGCCATCTATATCATAGACCAAAACTTTCGCCTGCAATAATGCTTCCTGTACCTCGTCAAAATGTGAATGCCAGTATTCCTCTAGCACAAATGAGTGTGCGCCTATATTTCCAGAAAGCCAAAGTTTCATAACTTGCTCTGTATCTGACATTTGAAATTCTCTAATCATAATTTTTACCTCCTGCATTTTGTTGAATACCGGATTGAAACACATGCAGTCAATATAATCATGCACAGACCGGAAATGAAGAACCAAACATTTACACCTACTTTTTCTGCTATCGGGCTACTGAAAAGCAAGCCAATCGGCATTGTAACAGATGAAATCAAGGTAAGTACCGAAAATGCCCTCCCCATTTTTTCCGGGGATACGGTTTCCTGCATATAAGCAGTCAACGGGATTGTATGGACATTACCAGAAGCCCCTAAGCAGATACAGCCTCCCGCAAAGAAAAACCAACCGATATAAGTAGGCGGTATGATACCACAGAGCAGCGACATCATTCCCATTCCAAACAAACCGGTAAAGGAAATTAGGATTTTTCGGTTTATTTTTAGAACGCTGGAAAATAAAAGGGAGGATACCATCATACCGATTGCAAAAGATAATTCCACAGCGCTGCCATACATTGCTGACAGCTTAAAATAGTCGCTTGTCATGAGTGGATAAAAGGACGATAAGGGCGCATAAAAGAACATACAGAGAGCTTCTGCAATTACGATATAAAACAATTTTTTATCTTCTCTGAATACCTGCAATCCCTCTTTTATCTCTGCGATAAAATGCTGTTTTTCCTGTTCTGTTTTTTCAAGTTTTGGGATTTTAACAACAGCCAGCGCAACACTTGCTAAAATCGCCCCCACCACATCACTCATTAAAACGACTGACATCGGGAAAATCGCATACAAAGACGCACCGATTACCGGTCCCAATAAAAATGAGCCGGAATTTAGAAGCTGCATCCACCCATTTGTTTTTACTAACTGGTCTTTTGGTACAAGCTGCGGAATGATCGACTGTATTGCCGGCTGCTGGAATGTGCTTCCAATCCCCCTCACACACAGCATAACAAATACTGTCCACACAGGCAGGTCAAAAAAGAACAGCAGTCCTGCATAAATCAGTGCAACTGCACCCATTGCCATATCCGAAAAAATAGAGATAAATTTTCGGTTATAACGGTCAGCCGCAATTCCAGCCAGCGGGCTGAATAAGGTCATTGGAAGATAGGCAACCAGCCCTGATATTCCCAGCATTAACGGTGAAGATGTTTTTTCGGCAAGCCACCAAATCAGAGCAAACTGCACACCATGACTTCCCAACATTGAAACGGCCTGTCCCAATGCGACAATCATAAACTGTGCTTTCCATTTTTGTGTTTTTTCCATATCAAATTGTCCTCTCTTTTTCAAAATAGTTTTTCAAACAGGGGACAATATCAAGTGTGATAATCCCCTTATTATGCTGCTGCCGACATCAAGCCACCTCCCTTCAAAAGATTTTGATTTTTGTTTTTATAACATGGCTTCCAGATATTTTTTTAATCCGTCACGATATTTTTTTGTAAGCGTCAGATATTGCTGTTGTTCCTCCGCCGTCCATTCATTCCAGATTTTATTCTCAATCTCATGCAAAGGCATTATTTTTTCTGCTGAAAATTTCTTTCCCTTTTCCGTCAGACAGAGAATGGTATTTCTTCCTTTCCCTTGTTCCAGATAGACAATTTCCTCTTTTTCTAATTTGCGAATGGCTGAATTGATTGTCTGGCGACTGATACCTGTAAGCTTACTGATTTCACTTTGCAGGCATTGTCCACCTTTCTCACTAATGACATACAGAATATTTTGAACGCTATCTGAAATACCCATTTTTACAGCCGCTTCGTGGTATAAAGCGTTAATCTCTCCTGCTAAATAGGTGTATTGTCCCGTTTCTAAATAGTGCAAAATCTTCATCCTCCTTTTTATATGTCTGATTTCGTACATTCTTATTATATCCGATTTCGTACATAAGTCAATAGTTTTTTGTAATCCAATATAAAAGATGGGATTTCTTCGTTATTAGTTAATAGATGAGCATTCTACCTATACAAAAAGCAGGAGATCTTTCGATTTCCTGCTTTCTGATTCGTTAAATAAACAATAGATATTTAATTGTAAACCATCTCATGTAAAACAATTTCTTCTGTTCGACTATGAATGTTATTGCAACGCTGCACCCATTCCATTTGTTGGGTACGCTTCAATTCCTCGGTTATGCCCTCGGCAGTTTTCATCTGCTCCATGATGGTGTCTAACCGTTCCTGTGCCTGTTCGTTCAGGTCTGCAAGATATGTCCACAATTCCCCGGTCAGTATCAATGTATTCAATCTGGCTGGGTGGACTTCCCTTAAATATTCCCGGTGCATCCGTCCGTACTTTCCGATAGGGCGGTGTTCCTCCGGCAGTTTCAAGTCCGGGATGTAATAATCTCCGACAAGGATATAATCAATTCCGTTTTCCGTTATTCTTGGTTTCAATTCGCTCATGTTTTTAATCTCCTCATTCTGGCTCATTTTTTTGCAAGTCTGGCTCTCCAGAAATATTGGTAAATCATTGGTAAAATTGAGAATGAAACACAAGAACTGCTATTTATAGAAGTATTTAAGACGATTTGAGACTTTTTCTTATTAACAGTAAATCCTGCCGTGGCAGACAAAAAGAATTTTAATCATATTGAACCTCTTTTTTATTTTTCTTCTCAATTTCCATATCTCTTCCGAGTTGCCAAAAACACATATCAATCATTTTCATGGGCGTATAATGGACACCGTCTGTCTCAAACCGATTTTTAAGTTTTTGAAATTCATCTGCATGATCTTGATAATATTTATAAAGGTTTTTTAATGACGCCGCATTAAACTCACCGCCGCAAACATTATATTCTTTTACTGCATTTTTAAAGTAACGGTCAAAAGCAGGGACGCAGCCAAACGCCCCCAGCAAAACTTTAGTTACAAAAGTATCAGTTTTTGAAATATCTTTGGGATAAGTATTTTTTATTACCTCTGTTAATTCCTCTATCAAATTAAAATCTGGAATTTCTTCATTATATAAATCATCATATCGAGGACTTGATATGTGCTTTATAAAATTCTCATGAACATAATAATCATAATTCACAAGTGATGAATTTCTCAGCATACCCCAGCTTGCAAGAAAGCAACTTAAATGCAGGCACAAAAATTCAGTTTTTTCATTATCATGGCGATAAAGTCTAAATGCATTATAACAATGTTCCCACGATCTTAACCTTGTGTACCCAGGTTTTATAGACTTATGATACTTTTCTATCGCGCAGAGAGCTTCGTCAATATCAAGTTTAGGCTCATATTTTTTTGTCCTTTTTTTCTGTACCTGTGTTTTTTCATTGTCCTTTGATTTTTCCCGGTAACCGCTTTCTATTCCGCAAAAAGTTCTAAAGCAACGTAAATTTGACAAATACTGATTAGCATTTTGTTTATTTCCGCTTGCAAGCAGTTCATTATTTATAGCTTTTCGTGCCAGCGACGAAAAATCGTCACTTTCTACGATAGCCCAAAAATTATCATTTCCAACTCTATCAAAAAGAAATAATGCCTGGTACGAATATGTATTTACAGCATTATTTGTGTAATTCTTACTCTCCAAATAGGTTTTGAATTCTTGTCTCAGTTCTTTTTTTGTTAATTCTTTCAAATTGCTATTCATCATATATTCCCCTCAAATATGCGCCGCCCAACAATAAATAGCGGCGTGCCTTATTCTTCGTAATAACGCTTTAGAATTTCTGTCATTTTCTTTGCGTTATCATAATTTCCGATTGAAAAAACAAACGAGCCCTTATTTGTGTTGACTTTTAAATTACCGCAATCCATAAATTTATCTAAAATAATTTCAGTAACGCTGTTGTTATTAAATTCTCTTACCGAATGGAACTTTTCACTGTTAGTCACAAAAATTGTCCTAAAATTGGTTATACAGATTACACCGAAACGATAAAATCCATCAATCTCAGAAGCACTTAAAAACTGCAAATTATTAAAACTTGAAACATAGCCCACTGTACTGCTTGCTTCTGTAAGATTCTTAATGAACAACTCCCCTGTAAGCACAAATTGAATCACTTCATTTTTCGGAATAATCTCAACAAGTTCTTCGACCGCAGATCTGTTTCTTTTATGATAATCATTATTTTCTTTCATGCAGTTTATTATATTTTGGATTCTCTGCTGCTTATATTTTATTAATTCTTTTTCTGGGTCAGAAACAATTTCAACAAAGCGTTGTTCATTATGCGGATATTGAGCCAGCCCAGGAGGGTTAAAAAACACAACTTGTTTTGCCTCTGATTTTTCTTTTCTCTCACTATACAAATTTAAATTTATTCCGCACTGTGAGCAAAATTTATCTTCCACATTTAATTCGTTATCACAAACTGGACATCTTTTCATATTAATGTCTCCTGTCAACCTATAATTTAATCCAATTATATCAAATTGAAAGATATAAAACAATTTGTTTATTAACATATAGGTATTTTTGATTTTAAAACAATCTAAAAGCACTATTTTTAGTACTTTATAAAAAAATAGGCAGGTTAAAACCTGCCTATTTGTCATTATAATCAGTCCAGGAAATTGAAGCTTACCGAGCAGACATCGCCGGTTTTGGCGTTGACGTAAACGTCGGCGATATAATTGCCTTTAAACTGGATTTTCCATGCGTATTCAGGGAAGTACTCGTGAATAACGTGTTCATCCAGCAAATCCGGCTTATAATAAAGCTGGGGCGATACGCCCGTTTCTCTAACGATTTCATATTCGCTGAAATCCCCTACTGACGCCTCGAAAGATTCTGTTTCATAATTATTTTTATCTTTCAGGGCGTTAAACGCTATTTTGCACGCCTGCTGGGAAGATACCGCCAAATCAAGATTTTCTCCGTTAACAGGTTCGTTATAATCCACGCCGCTGAACTCGCCTGTTACAGTATTAAGCTCTGTATACTTACCTTCAAAGAAAGACAAAATCAATTTGTTTTTCATCGCCTTTACCGGTCTGCAATATCCGCCTTTCTTTACAAGGGATACTTCGCTGTCTACGATTTCTCCCGTCTCGTCGTATGACAGTTCCATTCTGTAAAGGGATGAGCCGACAAGAAAATAGAGCGCATTATCAATATAGGAATATATCTGAATACCATTATAACTTTTATAATCATAATAAGCAGTATTGAATATTTCAGTTTCCTTGCCGTTAAATTCTGCTATTATTCCGTAAGTTGTAAGCTCGTCATAATCATTAGAATCAGCTTTTGCTGAGAATTTCATTTTGTCCTGATTGACTACATTATCTCTGTCAAAGCAGTAATAATCGCCTGTGCACTCGAAACTCTTGTATTCAACATTTTTCAGCGGTGCTTCGCCTTCGTCAGCGGCAGCTGTTGCTTCAGTTGTATTTTCTGAAGTTTCGATTTCTTTTGTCTGGCTTTCTTTTTCAGTTTTTTCCGAACTGCAGGAAACGAAACTTAACATTATCAGACAAGCTGAGACAACGCATAATATTTTATAAAATCTGCTCATAATTTTACCTTTCTGCTTTAACAGCAAATTTTACTATACCGTCAGTCTTTAATATCGCCGGACATTTTCAGCAGCATATAACCGTAGGGATAATTTTTCTCCATGAACTCTGCGCTGTTCTTTTCAAACAGTTCCTGATTATGTTTCAAAAACGCGTCAAAATAATCCTGTCCGGTATCTGCGTATACCTTTAAGGCTTCGCCGCCTATTATATCGTCCATGATTATACGGTAAAAACTGCCGAAGATATCCGTCTGGCCGCCTTTAAGGAACTGAGTATAGATATATTTCATCGTATATGCCGAGCAATTTATGAGGCATTTGTATTCGTCGCTGTCGGTATCAATATAATCGTTAGGATTAGATGACTGCAGAGGTCCGTAAATGTCTATATTTTCAAAAGCAGTTTTTATATACTTATCTGCATCAAGATTGTAATCGCTGATTACGGAAGCGTATATCTGCTGTTTAAGACTTGTTATGGACGATGCAATATCTGCTGAAAAATCATTGTATTCACTCTCAGCGTCAGCAGTAAAATACAGACTTGCAAACTGTTTGTCATCTTCATACTGAGACGGAGTTACATAATTTTCGCAGACAAATTCTCCTCCTCTTATATCAATCACAATGGCGCATGGGCGAGAATCGCTGAAATACTCAACGAGTAAATTGTTTTTCTCAATAAGACTCTCGCTGACAACGTAGATATATGCCGTAACATATCTGTCAGTATCTTCTCCGTTCATATCTCCGTTTATCATTTCAAACAAGTAATAACTCGTATCGAAATAATTTTCAAAAAGATATTTTTGTTGGTTGTCAAATTTTTCTCTTTCTCTTTCATTAACTGTTTTGCCAATAAATTCGTTTATAGCCTGTTCTTTTTCCGTATTATCTTCGTCAGAAGTATTAACGGAAGATGCATTTTCCTGTGTACTTTCGTTTTCACCCTCTGCCGAAATATTTGTGGGATAGACGATTGTCTGCTTTGCAACAGGGTTTGCGGCACAGCCCACAATCACCGCCAAACACAAAATAAAGACAGCTATGCTTACAGCCATTTTCGGCTTTTTAAAGCTCAGAATATTTTTTATTCTTGATTTTATGCTGTTTTCGCTGAAGCACAGGGGTGAAATCCTATGACCTCTGCTTTCCAATGCAAAGGACAGGAGCGCTTCGCTGTACTCTTTCTTAATATTTTTATTTTTTGACAGAACAGTTTCGTCACAGCTGGTTTCCATGTCTTTGCTCATAAGATAAAAAGCAAGCCAGCACAGCGGATTGAACCAGTGAACTGCGGCAAGGACAAATGCAATCGCCTTAATGTAATTATCTCCCCTTGAAATATGGCATTTTTCGTGCTGAATTACGTAACTGTACGTTTTTTCATCAAGTCCGAAAGGAATGTATATTTTAGGAGATATAAGTCCGAGAATAAAAGGCGACGAAACTTTATCCGACTCGTAGATATTGTATTTTTGCCAGACTGCGTTTGACAAATTCCGCCGCATAACACAGTAGGAAATAATTCCGTACAATATTATTACCGCAACCCCGATAATCCATATATAAGAAAAAATATTTATAAAGCACTCCGTAATATTTATATCTGAATTAACGGAGGCGTTATAAAGCGCGTCATTGATAATAGTGTTGACATTTGCCATACCTACGTTTACGTTTGTAGAAACCGCGTTCGGATCAATATTTACGGGTATATAATCCATTGTTCCAGCCGTATTGTTCTGAGCCGTCGAAACGTCAAAGGGCGCCAAAGAGAAAAGGCTGAATACCGACTGAAATGAAACGGGTATCGCAAGGCGGAAGCCCACAACGCTCCACAGAAAATAGGAATACTTCTTCGGCGCTTTTATCAAAAACAGTCTTATAATAATTACTGCAAGGATTACGTAACACGAGGTAATGCTCATGTTTAACACAAAAGTAAAAATATTCTGCATATTAGTCCTCCTTGTATTCGTCAATAAGTTTCTTCAGTTCCTCCGCTTCCTTATCGCTGATTTTTTTACCTCCGAGAAAAGACACGAGAAAATTCGGCAGAGAACCCGCAAAGGTGTTTTCTATAAACCTGTTGCCTGCATACGCCTGAACCTTATCTTTTGAAACAAGCGAGGAAACAACTGTATCCACATTTTGGGCAAATCCCTTTTCGCACATTTTCTTAAGCGTTGTATAAGTAGTTGATTTTTTCCAGCCAAGCTGCCGGGCGCAAAGTTCAACAAGTTTCCCCGAATGCACAGGTTCATTGTCCCACACAATACACATAAATCTAAAATCACTTTCAGCAAGTCTCAGCTCCATATTATCACCTCTTGGTCTATAGTTATCGACTACACTTTCAGTCTATAACAATAGACCACGTTTGTCAATACTTAATATCTCTATTTTGCCGGCGATATAAAAAAATCAAGCAGAGAACAAACCATTCCCTGCTTTTAAATAATATAATTACTCTTTTATTCGTAATCCACACTCCATACCGAATAAAATTCTTTATAATCAACACTGCAATAAGCAATGCGATCGCCTTTTCTCAAAAAATAAGTACTTCCGCCCCGGTCGTAACATTCCCAGCCGTCTTTTTCCATGTATTCAATAAAGACTTCTGCGTTATCCTTAGGCGTTTTATAAGTGTTTTCCGAAATCTCGACAACATCTGACTTTGAAAAAGCAAACAGCCCGTAAATGTTATCGCCCCAAAAATGTTCAACAGGCACCAAAATGCAAACCGCAAGCAAAACGATAACCAACGCTTTAACAAATTTTTTCATATTATTCTCACCTTTTTTCTTTATCAACACTGACACACTTCGATTATACCGCAATCATATCAAATATACAAACGACTAAAAAACGTTTATTTATTATAAGACATAAAAGCAATCAAAGCGACCGCATAAAGCGGTCGCTTTTTAAAGGTATTTTGTGTTTACTGCGCGCTCTTGATGCCTTTTGTCTTCATCATATACTCCGCATCAGCAGGAAAATGCTGCTTATACGAAATGTTGAGAGACGCGTTTTTATCCTGAAGGATAGCAACGTTGGCGTGCTGAACGTTAATGTCTATATTCAGATTATAATCAGCCTCAACTATCTCTCCGGAAGCAACGTCAATTTTGGCAACCGCAGTACTCTTGCTGTAAAGAACGCTGCAGTTTTCAGCGGTTGTTCCGCTTGCCCATGAAAGAGCGGAGATAGAATCAACTGTCTTATCAATACCGCCGAGAGTATTAAATACTTTTCCCTGGGCGTCGAGACCCTTATGGCTCATCTGAGTTTCCTTGGGCACAAGAGTAATAGTTATCGTGCCGTCCGAATTATCTTTTACGGAACAGGTCAGAATATCATCGGCGGTTATTCTTGATGTCTGAAGCGATTCGCCGTTTTCGTCAATGTCCTGGGAAGGATCTCTGTTTGCGCATGGCGGCAGACCGTAAACATTCGGTTTGAATAGACTGCCCACAACGCTGGGAACCAGCTTGTTGATTATTGAATTTTCCTTGCCTTCAACAAGCACGCTGTTTATCTTCAGTTCTTCAGTACCGAGCAATGCGTAATACGTCTGCTTATTGCCCTGATCGTCGGTATAGCTTGCGGTTTTTGACTTAGTCTTGTTGTAAGCATCAACATAGTACTTAACCACGTCGTCAACGGTTTTGAAATCAACACCGCCGTACTTGCCCGCAGTAAAAGCATTATCCACTTCGGCATTTTCAGCAGTCTCTGTCTTTCCGGCATTCTTCCAGCTTCCGTCGCTGAGAGCGACGGAAGCATTGTGCATTGCGCTGTAAAAATAGTTTATTTCATCTTTTTTAAGAACACCGAAGGTAACGCCGCCGGCAACTATACAAACTACAAGGATAATTGAAATTATTTTAAATGCTTTTTTCATAAAATTTCCTCCTGTGAGTTCATATCTTCAAGTTTTAAACTCTTCTTTTTGATTTTTCTTGAAATCAGATACAATATTACGCAAACAAGCAACGTAAGTCCTGCAAGCGTTACCCAGTATGCCCAGTAAAAATCACCGAGATTGAACGGGTCTGCCGCTGCGGTCGCCTTATCTGCATTTTGAACTGCGCTTTCTCCTCCGCCTCCGAAAAGAAGGTCCATAAGCATTTCGATAACATCATCAATGTCAGAGGATACGAGAGCGTCCAAAACCTGATTGATAATGCCGAGAATATTTTCAGGTATATCAAATCTTGCAAGCAGAGCGTTTATCGCGTCAAGATTTGTCTTTATGTTTGAAACAAGATATCTTAATACGCTAATAAATACCGCCGCGCTGTCCGCCTCTACTCTTTTTGCCGTCATTCTTTCGCCGTTATAGGTTCTCATTGACTTATAGTCAACGACGCGGCCTATTCCCGAAAGTTTTGCCAGGTCTATATTGCTTAGTTTAATTCCCAAAGGCTGGCCGTCAATTTTAACGGTGCCAAGAATTGAATTTGCAAGATCCGCAAGGTTCGGATTTTCCAGTGAAGAAAGATTAATATTGACAGAATAGATAGGATCAATTTCTTTTAGGATATTCGTAACCGGAGCAATAAGGTTTTCTACGCTTGCCTTAACGCCGCCGTTATATACGAAATAAGCCAAATTCGGCAGAGTATCTGCCAGAGAAACTACAGGAGACTGAAGTATCTGCTCCGCTCTGTCAAGAAGAGGATTAAGGATATTTGTTATAACCTTGTCTGTATCGGCGTCCTTTGCGTACTTCGCAGGTGAAACAAGAGCCTTTTCATCAACGCCGAGGGCCTCAAGTATCGGAATAACCGCGGTGTTATAGCCGTTTCCGCCCTTAATGCTTATTGAGCCGAGCACAACAAGATCTTCACCTGAAAGAACTGCTCTCAAAGCGGGATACAAAGGTCTGAGTACTGCCGCAAGGGCGTTTACAAAGCCTTTTCTGTCGCCGTCTTTGAAGCCCCAGTTTATCTTGTCGAAATTAACATCTTTCCACTTGCCGTGATTTTTAATTTCTCTTGAAGCAGATGAATAATCGCTTATGCTTGAGGCTACGCCCTTCGTTGAAATATCTATATCTGCTAGAGAGAGAACAGTGTTCAGGTCTATGCCGATATCAAGATTTTCAATGGAAGTGTAAATGAGCTTTGCAAGCTTGTTAACTATAGCGTTTGTGTAAAGAGTGTTTGTAACAAACGGTTTAAGCGAAGATCCTGCAAAATCCGTAAGCAGTTTGTCGATCATCGGATCAATCATTGTCAGGGCTTCTGTGTAATCTTCTTTATTATAATTCTTCGTGTAGCCTACTCTTGTTGTGCCGATATTCTTATAGTTCCAGAAAACATTATCAAATGTCTGCATCTTAAGAAGAATGTTAACAAGTATCTTGGTAAATCCGTCAGGACCGCATTTGATAACATTACCGATTATCTGGGAAACAACGGGGTTTGAACCGATAAGCGAGATTATATCAGCCTTGTTCTGTTCAAGCACCTTAAATACATAATTCACAAGAAGCATAAACTGGGCGTTTACATCAGCCTTGATTGAATTTCCGCTCAGTTTGCCGCAGCCTGCCAGAGCGCTCCAGCTGATGTTCGGAAGAGTGAGCGAAATGTTCTTGGAATTAATCTTAATGTTTGAAAGAACAGATTTATTGAGGACAGGTATTATCTCGTTATGAATACTTTCCCATTTAGCGTCCACCTTTAAAATGCCCAGCAATAAATCAAACACGCTGTCATTTGTTAAAACTGACAAAACTGGTTTTACAAGATTTGTTATCGGATATATAAGGTTTTCAACCGCTTTCTGAACTCCGCCCTTTGAGATGAAGTTTGAAACCTGAGGAAGTATAGCGGTTACTTCTTTAATAGGGTTATTAAGGATTTCATCTAACCTTGTCAAAAGCGGATCGATAATATTTATAAGAAGATTATCGGTATTCTTTTTGGCGTCTTTCTGATATTTTGAAACAGAAACGGAATTACAGCCCAAAACATCGAGAATAGGTTTAACAGCGTTTTCATAACCGTTTGCGCCGGTAAATCCAACTACGCCGGCAACGCTGATACTTCCGCTGTTCAGTAAAACGTTGAGCACATTGCCGAAGGGTCTTAAAACAGCAACGAACGCTTTAACAAAGCTGTCTTTATCCTTTACTTTCCAGTCCAATGAGCTTGTGTTCAGCTTTGAAAGAGACGAAGCTGAAGCGATGGATTTTGAAACCGCAGGATATTCCTTTTTAAGGGATTTCGCAATTGCGTCTTTTGAAATATCAATACCAAGGACGTCAAAAACAGTTGCGGCCGTTTTATTGTCGGCAATCGAATAAAGCGATTTAGCCAGTGAATTGATGATACTGTTTGTATAAAGTTTGTCTGTTACAACGCCGCTTAATGAAACGTCAAGAAGCGAGGAGAGAGCGTTGTTTATCGCCGCTGTAAGCATTTTTACAACGCTGTCAATATCCTGAGCTGATACCCCTGCCGGATATTTTACAGCAGTCGGCGAGTAATCTTTGTAAAGGAAAGACCAATCCGCCTTAAAGGAGGAAGCGTCCAGTCCCTTTGTAAGATTAACAAGAATTTCAATAGCCTTATCGCCGCTTATCTTAAGAAGCTTGTCTATATAAGGAGAGATAGTTTTATAAGTCTTGCTTCCTGCAAGCTTCTTAACCAGTCCTTTGATTTCCGACTTATTCGTCTGGACTGTTTTCCAAAGATATTTAAGTATTGTAACGGCGCTGTCTGATTTCACCGTCTGTCCGCCGGCGGAAACAGTACATCCTGCAATTACTGACCATTTAATATCGGGAAGTTTAAGCGAAAGCTTAGCTCCGTTAATATTAAGATTGCTCAGCACTTTTTCATTAAGAACAGGTACAATCTGATTTTGGAGATTATTCCAATCCAAACTCAAACCTGTTGCAGGGCTTATAAACTTCTTTACAAGCCAGTCGTAAATATCGTCTGTGCCCACCACAATTGCAATGGCGTTAAGCACATTGTTAAGGGGAGAGAGTAACTGTTTTACTGCAGTCTGAATGCCGCCGTTATCAATAAAGAGCGCCGCCTTAGGAGCAATCTCGATTACCGAATTAACGGGATCTTTGGCAATTCTTTCTACAAGGCCGAGAAGCGGTGTAACAATATTATAAAGCGAGGATGACAGGTCCTTCTTTGCCTGGGCGTTAAACTCCTTGACCGAAAGAGTGCTGCAAGAAAGCGCGTCAAGAAGCGGCTTAACGGCATTGTTGTAGCCGTTGGCGCCTTTTATTACAAGCAATCCCGCAACGTCAACGGTAATATCCTTGCCTGCAAGGAGAGCAGTAATAACGCTGTCAAAGGGGCTGAGCACTGTACAAATCGCTTTTGCAAAAGAAGCTGTGTCCTTAACCTTCCAAGCGTCGGCGGAGATTTCAGCATCTTTAAAGGTATCAGCCTTTTTAACGGCTTTTGCCGCCTTAGGATAATCCTTTTGAAGCATCTTCACTACCGCGTCTTTAGATACGTCGATTTTAGTCGCCTTACCGTCAGGGCCAGTGATAGTCGTAAGAGAAAGCACCTTTGATACTGTCTCGTCCTGAAGCGCGGAATAAACGGCGGTAAATAATTTGTTTACGTTTTCGCCGCTATAAACTTTTCCTGCAACCATGCCCTCCAAAGAACCGTCAAGGAAAGTATTTACAGCATTGGTTACGATATCGGAAATAACGGAAACGAGCTTATCAACGTCCTTTGAAGAATAAGAAGAAGGATAAACTACTTTTGTCTTTGTCCAGTTCATATTCCAAACGTAATCGGGAGTATCGTAAGCGGTGAAAATCGTAAATAAAGCCTGGGCTAATTTCTTATTATCGCATTTAAGAATTGTCTCCATCATTGCGGAAACGGTAATATTCTGACTGCCGTTTCCTATAAGTTTCATGATTAAATCGCTGTTTTCCTTTAATACGTCAAAAATATAATAAACTAACTGAACTGTTACGTCGGCGTTATTTCCGTTAATGTGGTTCCTTACGCCGGATAAGCGGTTGCTGGGATAATCAGTCTGCCATTCGCCGATGCCCGCAAATTCCGCCCAGTTAACATTCGGCAAAACCACGCCGAGACCGGAGAGCGCTTTGTTTATAAGTCCCATCGGGTCGGAAAGGTCTATGCCTGCGTCTCCAAGGATTTTATTTACGTCAAAGCCGAAACCTGCAAGGGGTGAAGCAAGATCTTCAACGCCCTTTTTAATCAGGTTATAGGTCATCACGTAAGAGATATCCGGGAGCATCGCAACAATCTGGCTTACTGTATTCTGGTGGAGCAATTCCTGCACTCTGTTGAAAAGAGGAATAAGAATATCTCTGAGCATATTAGCAGCCAGATTATTGCGGGCCTTGAACTCGGAGGTGGGTACTGTTTTACATCCGAGAACTTCAAGAAGCGGAAGAATATCTTTATCGTAGCCCTCGTTGCCGGACATTATTGTAATAAAGCCAAGAGCTTTAATACTGTCGCCGGTAAGGAGCGCTTTTAAAGCGTTGTTTATGCCCTGAAGGCCTGCGCCCAGTGCGTCGCAGAAAGTTTCAATATCAGTAACTTTTGTTCCGTCTGCTTTAACCCACTTACATTCTGCCCAGTTTACATTTTCCCAGTTGTCGCCTGCTGCTTTAAGAACCTTCTGAGCCTGGGGATATTCGTTCATGGCAGTTCTTTCGGAAACGGTTTTCGGAGTAACGTAAAGTCCAACAAGACCTAAGTAATTCTTATAGTCCTTTACCGCGTTTTCAACCTGTGGATAAAGCGCCGAAAGAGCTTTATTTATTGTGTCGTCTTTGAAGAGCGCGTTGGAAGCTAAAGTTATTACAAACTCGTCCAGAGGTCTTCCGATAGTCTGCTCGATCATCGGGCCGTTTAAAACGGCGTCCAGTCTTTTCAGGATATCCTCAACCTGCTCCTTGGAAACACCGTCGGGATACTGAACATCATATTTTTCAAACTTCGGATTTCCTACAATATCATTGACCTTGTTCTGAAGTTTTGTAACTATATCATTATAGTAGAGTACCTTTTCATCCTGCTTGTCGGCGTCATTCAGTTTTGAATAAGCCTCATTTACGTTCTTTATAACGGAATTGATTTTTGATACATCAAAAACATTAAAATTCTTGATCTCTGCTGTACCGTTATTATCCGTATAGTAAGGAGCAAGACGTTTTTCAGCATTGGCGATATATTCGTCATAATAATGCTTATTAACAACAGCAGCCATCTTATTGCTTACGACTTCAATCATCGTCATGCAATCCGATACTTCTATCATTTCTTTGAACTCTTCGCCTATCGCTTCTTCGCTGAGAACTGCGTATTCGTCAAAAATCTTCTGAAGGTCGGCTTCAAACTGCTTGCTGTTTTCAAACGTAAGTTTGCTGTCAGGATATTTATTGACGAATTCAAGGGCATGCTGGATAAATTCCATTGCCTTAAATCTGTCAATATCACCCTGCAATTTCTTTTTGAGTTCTTCGTATGATTTATACGCTTTTACTACTGTCTCGCTTTCCTTAGCAGGTTCGGAAAGTTTGCCGTAAGCGCCTTCAATCTCTGCACATCTGTCAAGAAACGCCTTAACCTGAGCTTTCTGGAGTTCCTTGCCGCCAAAATCTTTATTAAGCTTGTCTACAGATGCAGAAAAATTAACTGCCATAAACTCGTCGCATTTCTGGACAACAGCCTTTGCCTTTTCAAGCGACTGGCCAAGCAAAGCGCTCAGAGTGTTTTCGTCATAAACCGAAACGCCTTTTAATGCGTCCTCGGCATCGCTTCTGACCTCTGCCAATTTGGCGATTGAATATTTTGAAAAATCGGCTGAGAAGAGGCTGTCCGTAAACACTTTATTAAAACGGTTAAATACTGTATAAGCAGTTGTATCCTGCTTCTTCTCGGTGGATTTTTTAATAGAAGTGAAAACGTATTTCTTATCCGAATAAGTGTGATTATATGTATAGATTGCAACTTCATAATCAATCGCTTTCGGAATTTCGGAAACGCTCTTGTATTTTGCCATGTAATAAGGCGTTACCGAAAAAGTCTTGTTATAATTATCTGAGCTAAGCGCTCCGCCGCTCATATAATCGGATATAATGGTTTTCACATTATGGTTCTTAAATCCGTCGCCCATAACAGCCTTAAGGTCATCGCAAATCTTTGCGGCGATTTTCGTGCTGTCTGAATACTTGGCGCTGTCTTTTCTGTTAAGGTATTCAGCGGCAAATGAATATGCTTCCATTGCTGTGGCAACGTCGCCGTTGGCATTATCCGTTACAGAAGCGGAAGAAACAGCCTCAAGAGCGGAACTGTTAAACAGGTCGGCAAGAATATTGATATGCACGTTGTATTCTTCAAGCTCAAACTTTTCAGCCGCAGCTTCATGCTTCTTTGTTACGGCGTCACAAACTTCTTTGCAGGTAACAACCTGGTCGTCTGTAATCTCGCCGATAAATTTATCATATATCTTTGCCGCTTCGTCAAGCTTTGCTTTTACATCAGCAAGTTCGTTCTTCTGAATTTCATAATCTGAAGATGTGTATTTTTCCAGCGGAACAACAGCGCCAACATACTCTTTCTTTACATTGTAGTTAAAAGATTCTGTATAAAGCTGTTTGCACTTTTCATATTCAGCGTATTCTTTCTTTGCTTCTTCTTTCTGGCCTTCGGTATAACTGTTGTAAAGTTTTTCCGCAGTATCAAGAAGTTTTTTAACCTCTTCAAGAGAAGCGTAACTGAAATCTTCCTTTGACTTTCCGTCGCAAAGTTTCTTCAGCTGAGAAATAACGCTTTTGTAATCTTTAACAAGACTTGCAAGCAGACCGTTAAGATAATTCTGAGCCGCCGAAATTTCAAAATTAAAGAAATGAGCATAAACGGCTTTTGATAACTTAGAAACATTATCTATTGCCTTCTGACCGTTTTTAGCGATTCCCTCAAAAAGTTCAGGGTCAATCTTATCAAAATCTGTTTCAATGGTCTTTTTGCTGAACAGTTCGCCGTAAGCCTTGATAGCCGCCGGTGAATCTTTATCAACTGTAAACTCATTGTTTTCAGTAACTTCACTGCATGGGTAGTTATTCCAGAGGAAACCTTTGCTTACTACCTTGTATGAAAATCTGGCAGATGAAGAAATGCTTTCAGGCAGAGAGGCGAAAGTGTCGTATTTCATAAGATGTGAATCCATAGGATAATTGATTGTTATCCCGTATTCGCCTGCCTTGTTGGCATTTGCACTTGTTCCCAGACCGTTCAGATACTTTGTTACGACAGTTTCCATTTCAGCGGTATAGTCACTGCCCATTTCTTTTTTCAGAGTATCTGAAATAGTTTTGGAAAAGTTCACCAGATTAGACTGATCTGTAGACGGGCTTTTCTTATAATCCATGGCGGCAAAAATGTCGAAAAACGCCTTTGACGCGGCATAAATATCGCCGTCTTCATTGTCCGTTACCGTTACATTTCTTTCAGCGGTCTCATATTCCGCCTTAGTAACGTACTCTTTTGTGAGCGCAACCGCCAGTGTGCGGTAATTGGCGTCTAGCCCGTCATAGGCTTTTTCTTCGGAGTTTTCCTGCGCAAAAGCAGTAAGTCCTGCAGAAATTGACGACAGCGCAATCAGCGCCGCCAACAGTACGCTCATAAGTTTCTTGGAAAGCTTCATATTGTCCCCTCCTGAATTCAAATTTGATAAAAGTACCAATAATATCCGATACGAATTCACTCAGCATGATAATTAAGCAACGTTAACTGTTTGTTAATCCTTTATTAACTGTGGAACAAATATAAATCCAATTTGTTTACCTTGAGTTTACTTTAAACAGGTATATGTGTATAATAGAAATTGAAAAGCAATACATTTTTTGTTAATATTGCAAAATTTCTAAGAGGTAATTTTAAATATGTTTAACATTTTAGTCGTTGAGGACAACAGAGATCTGCTTGAGATCACCTGCGTTTTTTTAAGCAGAAAAGGATATAACGTTATACCGGCAGAAAACGGAAGCCAGGCGCTGGATAAATTGGAAAGCAATTACATTGATTTGTGCGTGCTGGATCTGATGATGCCGGAAATGGACGGATACGAGTTTATTGACCTGCTTAAGCGCCACAATTATGATTTTCCGATAATAGTAACAACGGCTAAATCGGCATTTGTGGATATGGAAAAAGGATTTACTCTCGGGGCCGACGATTACCTTGTAAAGCCCATAAATTACGACGAACTTAATTTAAGAATAAAGGCGCTTTTAAGAAGGTCAAAAATAGCCAACGACAAAAAACTTGTTATAGGCTCAACAACGCTGGATTACGACGCACTGACCGTTACTCAGGACGGAAATGAAACATTCCTGCCGCAAAAAGAATTTTATCTTCTGTACAAGCTTCTGTGCTATCCCAACAAAATATTTACAAGACAGCAGCTTATGGACGAGATATGGGGATTTGACAACGAATCAGACGAAAAAACGGTTAATGTACATATTAACCGCTTAAGAGAGAAATTTAAAAACAACGAAGATTTTGACATCGTTACAATAAGAGGCCTGGGCTACAAGGCGGTAAAGAAAAATGGACAAAATTAAACGTTACACCAAAAAAGAAATATTTATAATATTCATAATTCTTGGATTTACGCTTAGCATTTCCTCTGCTACCACACTGGTTTTGTACTGGATAATGGAAGAATTTATATATCTCAGGATATCGGTTTCTTTTACTTCTTTTGACCCGTCTGCAATCGGACTTATGCTGCTTGTATTTTTTGTGGTTAATCTTTTCGTAAGTTCGTTTTATCTTCTGATAATAAACAGACTGATAGTACACCCTATATATAATGTAATAGAAGCTTCGGATAAAGTTGCAAAGGGAGACTACTCAGTTGAGGTAAAAAAAAGAAGAAGTTTTAGATTTATTAATAACGCAATAGATAATTTCAACATAATGACAAAGCATCTCAATTCAGTTGAAATGCTGCAGGAAGACTTCGTTTCAAACGTTTCCCACGAAATCAAAACTCCTCTGTCGGCAATTGAGGGATACGCCCAGCTTGTGAGGGAAAACCCGAATTTGACCGAAAACGAAAAGGGATATTTAGACAAAATACTAAGCAACACAAAACATCTTACCGAACTGGTAGAAAACATTCTGATAATTACAAAATTTGAAAACCAGCAGATAGCCGACAACAAAGAATGGTACAGACTTGACGAACAGATACGCCAAACGATATTGTTTATCGAGCCGGAAATTCAGGCGAAAAACATCAGTTTTAACCTGGATATGGACAAGATTAAAATTAACGCAAACAAGTCCGTATTGTACCACGTATGGCACAATATCATTTTAAATGCCGTAAAATTTTCAGATACAAACTCGTTCATTGATATTTCCGTAAAATCATATGACGGCAAGGCTGTCGTCAAAGTGCAAGACCACGGAATAGGAATGGACAAAGACACATTAACACATATTTTCGAGAAATTTTATCAGGCAGACCAATCGCGCCACAGCACAGGAAATGGTCTGGGACTGCCTCTTGCAAAAAGAATTATTGATATATATGAAGGAAAAATAACAGCAGAAAGCGAACCGGGCAAAGGCTCGTGCTTTACAGTAGAACTAAAACTTGATAACAACTAATAAAAACCCGTCGGATGAAAGTCCGACGGGTTTTTCAGTCTAACGCTATTCAGTTATATTTTCAAGGATATTATTCAGTTCATTTTTCTCATCATCGTCTAAATTATAATAAAGTTCTTTTCCTTTGCTTTCCATATACATTGTATCGCAGCCATCATTTGCCGGGTAAACTGTCACAGACTTACTGCCCTTTTTGAACTCCAGCTTATATTTTTCAAACATACATGCAGGGATAGAAAACGGGTCGCAGACTTCCCTTTTATTGCAAAGTTTCAATATTTTATCAAAATTCTCTTCGTCTTCATCTCGGCTGATTACAACTGTTGTCCCCTCATATTCATTAGTCACGATTATCGTATCGGCAAAGGAAAGGTCAGCAGTGCGAGGAAAAAACGCAAACAAAATTATAATTATAACTGCAATGACAACTAAAAAAGCCGCGGCCATTTTTTTCCTTTTAGTCATGTTCATTCAGACCACCTCTAAGGCAATATTATCAAGCCGTATGCTCACTGTCAAGGACAAGCAGAATTTATTATTGCTGATTAATCTTTGTTATTTAACGTATTCAAAATAATACAGATATACATCCTCAAGTGAAATGTCTGTCTTAACAGGAATATAATTTTCCTTAGGGATATCTGTTACAATGCGAAGAGATATACCGTTGAGATCATGAATTATGTTCCCGAGGCCAACTTTGTGCTGCATCATAAGCAGTTCTTCTTTACTGCCTCTTACTTCAAACACTTTGCCAGATATGCTCTTCATGAGATTTTCAGGGGTATCTTTCTTAATCAAGTTACCTTTTTTTAGCAGTAACACTTCATCTGCAATACACTCAATATCTGAAACGATGTGCGTTGCCAGCAATATAATTTTATCCTGTGAAAGTTCAGCAAGCATATTTCTGAAATTGATTCGTTCTTTTGGGTCAAGACCTGCCGTGGGCTCATCCAATATCAATATCTTCGGGTTGTTCAAAAGTGCCTGAGCAAACATAAGACGCTGTTTCATTCCGCCGGAAAATGTACCTGCCTTTGAATTTCTGACTTCATACAGATTAACCTTTTTCAGCATATCGTTAATTAAATCATTATTATGTTTAATTCCTTTTACCGAACACATATATTTAAGATACATATATGCGCTGAAATCGTTATACAGAGCCTGCTGCTGCGGCATATATCCTATCATGCTCCTGTATTTGGCGCCCATTGACAATATATCCTTATTATCAATTAAAATTTCGCCCGATGTTCGTTTTACATTGTCGATAACAAGGTTAATAAGCGTAGTTTTGCCTGAACCATTAGGTCCAAGTATTCCGTATATTCCCTCGTCCAAAGTAAGGGTCAGGTTATTTACTGCTTTATTGCTTCCATATGATTTTGTAAGGTTTCTTATTTCAATTTTCATATTCTATCTTCCCTTAGTCAAACACCATTTCCTTTTGCACAGATACAGCATTACAATACAAACAATTATAAGAACCATTTGGACAACAAAACCGGTTGCGTTTATTCCTTTATCCAAAACGAATGAATTAAAATTGAAAAGGAATACTGAAGATATTTCCTTTGCAGAATTTATATTAACCATATAAAGTGCGCCGGGCAGGACAAACAGGCTTGCTGATATAATTATTACAGCCAATTGTGACATGAATACCGAAAGCGATACCGCAATCAGCGCAACTACTGTTATAAACAGAAATTCAAACAGGAAATTTATAAGCAGATATTCAAATATAGATATTTTAAGGTCAATACCCTGAAGAACCTGCAAATTATGTATATCAGAATTCAAATAATCAATGCCGTATAAATACTTAACCTGGATTATTACATATAAATATGATAATAATGTCAGCAAAAATGTTTTAGGAACAACAGCGAATATTTTTTTGAGATACAAATTTTCTCTGCCTTTTTTAGAACAACGGTTAAGAAAGAGCATATTTGACGATTTTTCTATAGAAAAAACAGAAGAAAACATAATTATTATTGCGCATATTAAAAGAAGCATCTCATTTTGATTGCTCTGTAAAGAAAACAAATTATTATAGCCCGCTTCATTTATCAACACAGGTTTTATTCCTTGTTCAGATAAAGCTTCAATCCTTTCCACCTGAGCTTTTAACACTTCAACTGCTTTCCTCTGTGTGTCGTAAGCGGCGTTTTTCGCTCTTGCAAGTTCATATTCTTCAAAAGATATCTTTTTGTCAGCAAACTGTCGGCTTTTAATTTCGAATTCTTTTTCAACATTCTGCGCTTCGGTCTGCATCTTATCAATACTGTCATAAACGGCGGTATTCAGTTCGCCGCCGTATTCTTCATAATAATCATTTAAAAACGCTTCCGTTGACGTAAACGAAAGTGAATTTGTATTGAAACTAAGCAAAAGCGCAATGACAAATACGCCAAAAATCAGAAGCCCTTTACCGATATGCATTATCTTGAATGTCTCAAAACGACCGGTATAAGCGATACTTTGCAATTTTGAATAAGCAACGCCGAATTTCTTTGCAGTTCTGCCTAAAAGCGAAAAAACTTTTGACGGCGATTTTACAGGATAATTTTGTTTGGTACTCATGATAATAAGCGCACAAAACAAAAATGCAACTGCAATCACAACTACCCATATCAACGTATCTGCCCTTACAGGGGTGCCGAAAATGGAAATCAGATTATATTCGGTTATACTTTTATAATCCAAAAGAGAAAACAAGTTGAATGTTTTCAAAAATGATATTGTGCTCTGCTCAGAAATATTTTTGTAAAACACAAGTTCTGCGCCCGTAATAACGCCCGCAATACCGCTAACTAAAATAATATTATTGCTAAGCGAAATAAGCGTCCATATTAAAAGCGAGAGCAAAACAGCAACCAGAGCCTTAAATACAATGAACATCGCAAAAAGCTGCAAAAAATTTATATGTAAAATACAGTCAGAAAACATATCCGAAGATTGTATTGCAATATACAAATTCAGCGGAGCATTATATATTTTAAAAGAAATAAGTATTTCAGTTGCAAAAATAATAAAAGAGCTAACAAGCGACAATGAAAGCAAAATAGGTATTTGCTTTAACTTTAACATTCTTCTGCCGTTCTTACAGGTGTTTATAAGCAAATCCACATTTTTGCCCGGAGCAAACGCAACTATTGAAAAAATGCATATTAAAACAAGAATAAAATCACCGGTTTGACTGTTTAAAACAGCGCTTACAGGCAAATCGTTAACCAGCGATAATTCGACATTTTTATTTTTCTCAAAATCTTTTATTGACCTTTCTATTGATTTATATGAAAATGAGTTTTCGTTTGCAAATAGTTTTTTTGACGACAGCTCCCTGCCGTTTTCAAGTATAGAGTTAATATAATACTGATAATTCTTCTGATATTCAGCCTGATATGCAAAATGAGAATAGAAATCATTTAATGCGGCAAGCTCTTCAAAAGAATACTTTCCGTCTTTATATTCCTGATAAATTGAAGGATTTTCTTGAATTAAAAGCGCTTCTTCTCCGGCAAAATATTCGTATTCTTCTGAATTTTCCGCCTTCATTTTTTCCATATCAGCAAAACTTTTTAAAATTTGAAATTTATTATTACTTTCAATAATAAAATCTTCTGCGTCAGATTTTGAAAAAACATCGGAATTGTCATTAAACACCTCAGAATAGACATGAATATTTCCGCCAAAATCCTCAATACTTTTTTTCTGTGTTATGTAAAAAGAAACGAAGTTTAGCAGCAGTAACAAAATTACTGCTGCTAAAAATTTTTTATTTTTAAATACCCTTAGTAATTCCATACTATCCCATATCTATATAATCCGTTTCGCCTTGTATAAGTTTTGTTTTGTCAATAGCATAATACTGTTCTGAACCATCATCTGTTATTTCTTTAAAGAACATAATATCATTTCCGCCGAAATAGCAGTCGTCATTCGGATTTTTAGGTGTTATTTCTGTGATATATTTGCCTGTTTTGTCATAAATGAATATTTTTCTGTCTTTTGCATCTGTTCTATCAATATAAACAGATTGCAGATTGTCAAAATAGATATATTGGCTGTCTGCCGAAACATATGCTGGTCCTTCTATATTGCAGAAGAATTCTTCTTTATTAGTTTTTAAATCTAAACGATTTACAATATTTTCATTCTTTTCGTAATACACATAATTTTCATCGGCATATGCGGCGAATTTATTATTATCAAAAATACATTTTGATTCTAAAGTATGGATATTAACACTGTAAAATAGAGAAGTGTATCCGTCTCCCTCTTCATTCTTGTAACTTGATAACGAAACAAATAGATTGTTACCATATGCACTTATACCATCTACTTTTGCGCCGATTCCTGTATATTCAAATACGACTTCACCGTTATCTTTTCTATCGGTATTTCCAAGTTGTTTACAATAAACTACTGCTGTAGTTTCTTTCATAGTGTTTGACTCTGTTATGTAATATACATTTCCTCTGTGAATAAGAAATACTGTTGAACTTAAGCCATTACTGCTTCCAATATAAACAGCTTTTCTTCTTTTAAAATTATCAAGCGAAATCTGGTATATATAATTATGATGTATATTTGCACCCTCTGATTCCCAACCCAATAAATACAAAGCATTATCATAATACGAAAGTTGAATTGGATAGTAATTAAACAACGAAAAATAAGCAGTACAATTATCATCATTATGTTTACAATTTGCTTTACTGCAAACCAGCATTGTTTCTTGTGATTCGTTATCAAAATAATATAGATAGCTATTATTTATGAAATAATAGCCAATATCAGTTTTTGCCATATTTGAATACAAATCCAAGTAATTTTGATAATCCTCTTTTTCAATATAAGTTTCTGATTTCTGATTCGTATTAATCTGAATTTTAGAAGCATTACATCCATAAAAAGAACACAATATAATCACTACTAATGCAATACCAAACAATTTCTTTGTTGTTTTCATAATATCACCCGTGAATTACCCGTTTTCTGTTTCAGCAAATTCTAAAATATCTTTTTCTGTTACTTTTCCTTCAAAAACAAATATATCTGATTCGGAATTAGATAAGTTGTAGTTTTTTACAACTACAAAAGGATCATCGGGCACAGAAATTTCATCTATCTTTTTTGTAAAATTCCCATAGATATCATATTCAAATACTGAACAAGTGTTATCCTCTACATTCTGACCGTATATGAAATAAAATGGATTTTGTACGGTAAAATCATCATCTCGGATTATTTGCCTAGAGTTTACATTCTGATTACTACTGCCTCCGCCGCATTTATCATATCTGTTTTTACATATCTTATTTTCTCTTAGATATATAAAACTTGTTTTATTTTCAGAAGAACTGGAATCTTTGTAATATATTACCAGATAATTTTTATATTTTTCCTGCGCTAAAACTGTAATTACGCTGTTGCTGTTTATACCCAAATGCTTATTTAGCGATTTTTCGCTCTCCGGATTAACGAGCGTAGACGCATATCCAAAATACGCGCAAACTCCGCCAATGATTATTATACACAGAACCAAAACTGAAATTTTTACTGTTTTTTTCATATATATTCCCCTTAGAAAATTTTTGATATTACAGATTGCTGATGTTTCCACCAGCAATCTGCTTTTTTCTAAAAATTAAAAGGATTCTGACAAATTCTTTGCCTGTTCACTATATCCTTTGAATTTAGCCCCGTGTGTGGATGTTACTTTTTTATATCTGTCACCTGAACCGAGTTTAATTCCAACACTTGCAGCGCCTGAATCAGTCCCGTTTGTGCAATAATTGGAATCCATATCTGGAGTTATTTGTTTTCCGTTTTTATCTACCTTTGTGGTTACAACAAAAGTTTGCAAATTCTCTGCGGTTTTGTTTGATTTGGTTCGCGCAGTCGCGGCGATGCTTGTGGCTCCCAATGTAAGTGTTGCTTTATTAGAACCACAAGTGATAGTGCCACTATGGTTTGCTGCATTTGCAGATAAGACTCCTAAAGACATTATCATAATTAATGTCATAACACTTGCAATAATTTTTTTGATAATTTCATAATTAAACCTCCTAAATGTTAATACCAAATAATTATTTCTTGTGTTTTTGTACAATCGCTAATCAGCTAAACCATTGGAAACACCTCTTTCGGCTAAATAAAAAAGCTTTGTTTATATTAAATATCTCTTCAAATTTTTTATGGTTCTTCATAAACCACTTTGGTTTCCGAATCTGCAGTGATTGTGATTTTATGTTTACAATTGATAAAATATTAGTATTTCTTGACTTCAGAATAATTTCACGATTTGCTGCTTGCCCTTTTTTGTTCGTACAAATACTGAAAAGATTGATTTGAACCCTGAAGCATTTAAATTAGTAGTGTACGTAAAAACAATCACACAACAAGGACAAATTTATTTACTACCTTTCACTGCTGCAAATAAAATTAGTGCTAAAATCATATCATTTTAGTCTTTGACTATGCCGAACAGTTAATAATATCTTCCTATCAAGCTTTATGTTTTATTTTACTTTTCAAAAAGCTTCCTGTAAAAAATGGAATCATTGGTAAAATTACTGAAAGCATTGCAAACAGTAGATTTTCCATTAGACTTTTGCTATGATAAAAAACAGTAGAAAGTATTAAATTTGCAAAAACGACTACTCTGCTGTCTATACTCGGCACAAAATTTAATACTGCACCAAGACTTAAAAGAACGCATAAAAGTGAAATTCCCCATTTTAATTTTTTTACTCCATGGGTATATCCTATAATACCATTCAAAATGCATAGCAAAACAAGTGCGCAAATCCCCCATTTTGATGTGTTTAAGTCAGCAACTAAGGTAATGTAGGCGCAACAGGAAAACGAAAACACGTAGGCAATAAAAGGTTTAAGATTACACCACAAATTCATTTGAGCACCTACTTTAAAATTTTCTTGTATTGGCTTAAATAAGTTCTTGTAACAGAAACGGCAGCATTGTATCTCTTCCTGCTTCCGGAAACCTTTTTTAATGCATTTCTATTACTATTTGTCCATTCCCACCCAGTCTCATCATCAGCATGAGTAATATTATCACCTTTTGTATATGAAATGAGGTGCTGCGGCGTTTTTTTACCTCGTCCAATTTGTCCATGAGCTTCTTTATCTTGAAGTGGATGAAGAGCATATCCAAGATACATATAAGCGTTTTCAGTTTGGCCCTTATTCCATGCCAATTCGCATGCAATAAACCATGTTGCAGCAGCATAATCTCTACTGTCTTCGCTGCCTGAGGCGTATTGATTAAAATGTATATACTGATTAGCAGATCCAGTTATCGCACCAAACCCTGATGAATATTTTTTATCCACCTCACGATTATACTTGCCTATTTTAGAGGCAACGCTACTACTGAAATAATCTTTTGCAATATTTGCAGTCGCATTATTATGAAAAGTATCTTTGTCCCAAAGTGGCTGTATATCAGAAATATTTTCATAATATTTAGACAACATACCACCATTTGGATCTGAAATACTGCTTCCTGTCGTTGCGTTATTGATTTGTTCTTCGTCAACATACTCATCTATGGATATTATATTTTTTACAATACAATTGGTTTCTTCATAATTAGTTCCAAGACGTAAAGTTCTTATAAGATCGTTGATGTTAATTACTTCCAGTTCAGGAAGTTTTCCACTTGATATTTCAGAATTAAAATGCTGTGTTATTTTATCTATGTCATCCTTTTTTTCAAAAAACATTTTGCTGAACAGCATATGATCCGATTGTTTATTTTCCATCACATCGGATGTTTGAACTGCTGCATTAGAAGAAACTGGAAAACAAATATTGAACGAACAAACTAAAGCGGTTAAAAATATACACATAATTTTTTTCATAGTTAATTACCTCCAATTCTGGCTTTTTATTTTAAAATTGTAAAATCAAAGAGAATAATTAAACCATTGGAAACACCTCTTTCAGCTAAATAAAAAGCTTTGTTTATATTAAATATCTCTTCAAATTTTTTATGGTTCTTCATAAACCACTTTGGTTTCCGAATCTGCAGTGATTGTGATTTTATGTTTACAATTGATAAAATATTAGTATTTCTTGACTTCAGAATAATTTCACGATTTGCTGCTTGCCCTTTTTTGTTCGTACAAATACTGAAAAGATTGATTTGAACCCTGAAGCATTTAAATTAGTAGTGAACATAGATATATTCACATAACAAGGACTAATTTCTTTATCATTCTTTACAGCTGCATTAGAAATAAATGCAATACTAAAAATCATTAAAAGCGATAGAATTATCAATCATATTTGCATAAGTCATTTATTGACTTTGCAATTCACTGCACATTTCTCCGTCAAATACATTCTTCATTAAACTTAATCCCTAAAAATTCCCATTTTGTGATAAAAAAAATAAAATGAGCCGAAACTTCGGCTCATTTTACAAATAATCACTCTACGTTTTGTGCAATTTTAACAAGTTCATCTTTACCAATATTACCGCTAACCATAAATATGTATTCTGAGTTATTAAATATTATTCTGTCTAATTTGTCGTCTGAACTATAATAAATTGCGTCAATACCGTTAATTTTTATTTTCTCGCTTTCATATTTTTCAGTATCATAACCAATGGTCGTATTTATTATATATTTATTTACAGAAAAATGTTTATCGCCATTATTATAAGTTTCAATGTAAAAACCATCAGTAATATGCTGTTCCGTTTTCTCAAATCCTGCAGGAATATAGTTAGTTTTTAAATATGTCACATATTCAAAACCACTTGTATCTTCCACATTATATTCCGAATGATCAATAAATTTTTTGACAATGTATTCTCTGCTTGCAGGAACAGCGAAAGCGGTAGTTGCAACAGCCATTATAATTGCCGCTAAAATAAGAAACGTGATTACTTTTCTCGAAGGCTTATGTTTAGCGTCATTTCGCTTGTCGTGCAAAATTTCTTTCATCTTTTCTTCGTGCTGTTTACTGAAATCATGCTTAGGTACATCATCAGGAAATGAAGCCACCCATTTTTCACATGATAGCAAACACACCTCTTGAAAATTACTCATTTTATTCACCTTGAATTAAATATTGTTTCAACTTTTCTCTGGCATACTGCAATTTCTTTCGCACCAAGGAATCTTTAACATTATAAATTTCTGCAATTTCACTGCTTTTATAGTTATAAATATATTTAAGATAAAAAAATATTTTGCTCTCTTCATCTAGAATATCATCAAAAACAGCCGTTAATTCCACTTTTTCAAAATTCTCAAAATACTCAATATCTCTCAATTCGTTGTCATCATTAGAAATTAATTCAGACTTTTGAAAATCATTATATATATCAATTGCAAAGCCGGTTACAATTGTAGACAAATAACATTTGGTCCTTTTGGATTTGATTTCACCGATTTTGTCAAAATGCTTAGCAACATAAAAAAATGTTTCCTGAACGCATTCTTCCGCGTCCTCTATGGAATTCGTTTTTTTGAGAGCAATCCAGTATAGCAGATCTTTATATGTATCATACAGTTCTAAAAAACCATCTTTTTCTTTCTGCGTATCCAGCAGATTTAAAAACATCATTATCATATATACTATATCCCTTAAAATTTGATTTTTGTGATAAAAAAATCAAAAAAATTTCAATAAAATTAAGCAAAACTTATTTTTTGGCGTAAATTCTACTATCATCAATGTTTCAGTAATTTCATACTGTCAATAATCATTTTTATTGAATTTACTTGTCATTGCAAT
>OGQS01000455.1_pt1 | contig 30971 bp, 22 predicted proteins | sample 1553331 | NCBI WGS metagenome assembly OGQS01 (sample SAMEA2580012, study PRJEB22360) | human gut metagenome | biome: human gut; feature: human-associated habitat; material: faeces | place: Denmark | collected 2008/2010
TGACAATCGAAGAAGCGTCTAGTTACTTCCGCATTGGCGAAAATAAATTGCGTCAGCTCTGCATTTCTTTGGCTTTGCGTAAAATTATTCTTATAAAAGCCTTCATAATGCACTGCCGTATCTGACAAAGCAAGAGCAACACCGGAAGATTTGAGGTCCACACCAAGCTGATCCTGCGTATAAAAATTGAAAAGATCACCCTGACGGATTCCACAGAGGACCAGCACGCCATAACCTTTTGTCTTTGTCATAATCCTGTGTAACTGCAGCTGTATATCATCCGGTAACTTGCTGCATTCTTTTATGTCATCGATAAGCAGGATCATCCAAGGTTCTTCCGTGATTTCGACCGCAGCTTCTTTTCTTTTTCGCATGCGATCTGTCAGTTCTTTGAAGATCTGGGAAAATAAATCCTGTACTTTCTCAGTTTCTGAAAGCTGCGCATAAGCAGTTCCCTTCTCCTGCAAGTCCGCCAGAGATTTTCTTTCTGAGTCCAGGCAATATAAAAGTGTATTTCCATTCACTTCCAGTACCATCTTTCCTATTCTGCGAAGCATTGCGCTCTTTCCACATCCAACTCTTCCGGTAACTGCCATTGCCGTCGTTTCTCCGGGCATTACATGAACCGCTTCTATGCTTTCTGCATCCAGTCCAACGGCAATTCCCTGCTCGTTGTTGCTGAGATCTGCCATACTTTTCACAGAAATGCTTTCCGGAAGAACCGGTATTCTCAAAGCAGGTTTTCCTTTCCAAGCTCTTGTCATGCCCTCTGCTTCTGCTTTCAAAGCCATTTCACGCTCTTTATCATTTTCTCCAGGTTCATACATTGCCTTCTGGAAATTGATCAGTTCCTGATTTACTTTAATCAGAGCATTACCTACTCTGTCCGGCAATCTTGCTTCTCTCACCTGTCCTATTAAAGTGCTGTATTCACTTCGGTCAGACTGCATGAAAGAAATAGCCCCAGAAACATTTGCCGTCAGCTTATAAGGCACGCCTGTATTGTTCACACCTGTATAAACAAAATAGATTCCTTTTGATGGACCCTCGCTAAAAAGACGGACAAATATGTCTTTATAATCCTGGTTCGATTCCAGAATACCACTGAAGCGATCAATCAAAACAAAAACAGCCGGCATCTCTTCACTAACCAGTTCCCGGTAAGCTTTCAGAGAATCCACTCTCTCCTGATTGAAGATTTTTCTTCTCTCATTCAGGAAACTGATCAGCATATTTATAAGCTTACCCAGCTTCTCTTCCTGTCCGGATCCCACAACGCCTCCCACCTGCGGGAAGGCCTCCATACCTGCCATATCCGCAATGATATAAAGATGCATATCCCGCGGAGAATACATACGGCATAAAGATGTTGCAATCGTCCGAAGCAATGATGTCTTTCCTGTCTGCGAGCTTCCAAAAACACCGAAATTGCCTTCCTTCAGGAAATCCATATACTGTATTCCCTGCACCTGAAGCTCCGGTCTGTCAAAAATACCTATCGGCACTGATAACCAAGGAGCATCTGTCATCTCCCATTTTTCTCCGTCAAAGCCACCCTCAACCGGCAGTTTCTTCCAGCTAAAGAGATCTGGAAGTTCTGTTTTCCACGGCGATGGCTGCTTCTCTATACCTGCCGCTTCTGCTGTTCTTGCTATATAAGCTATCACTGCCTCAATTTCTTTCTTATCCGAAACAAATCGGGTGTGGTTTTCTTCTACTGTTTTGATACGCGATCCATCTACTTCTACATAGCGCACTTCCAAAGCACCCTGCTCTTTATTTTCCTGATAAGGAGCTCCGGACCAGGCGGATTGGATCAACGCGAAAATTTCTGCCTTTTCGGAGGTTCCGACTCTTACATAAGCTCTTCCTGCCTGTGTAATCATCGCCGCATCCGGTTCATGAATCATCACCTTGCTGGCGGCAGCATTTTGCACCTTCATACAAATCTGATATTGGGTATTATTCCAGGTTCCCTCATCTACTGCATCTGCCGGACTTTGGGTAGCCAGAATCAGATGTACGCCCAGAGAACTTCCTTTTGCAGCTATGGAGTCAACCATTTTTTTGACAACCGGTCTTTCCTTGATCAGCTCTTTAAATTCATCAAATACGATCAGAAGTCTTGGCACCGCTTCTTTAAACTCACCCTTGTGATATCCTTTTATGTACTCCTTGATATCCTTTGCACCTACCGAAGCAAAAATGGCTTCTCTTCGCCTCAGCTCATGCTCCAGCGATTGAAAACATCTGTCAATCCCACTGCCAACATCCGTAATAATTCCACAGACATGTGGAAGCTTTTCAAGCGATGTTGCCGTACTTCCGCCTTTATAATCAATCACTACAAATGAAACATCCTCCGGATGATAATTACATGCAATAGATAAAAGCCATGAAATAAGCAGTTCACTCTTTCCCGATCCTGTCATACCTGCGACAAGGCCATGAGAACAGTGTCTGTGAAGAGATAATGAAAACAGCTTGCCGCCTTCACCTTCCCCTAACGGCGCAGTGATATTCACAGCGCTATCATTCTTTTTCCATCTTTCCAGCACGTTCAGGTCGCGTACCTTGTTTGTATCCATACATTGCAGGAAGGTAAGCGAAACCGGGATCTGTCCCTTGACAGCATCTTCAACCTCGATAGCCGACATCTGTCTGCAAAACGCATCAAACTTTCTCTGTGGAATCGGCTGATCCATGGTAAACCACATTTTCTCATCTGCTCTGTATTTATAAAAAGCGGTGGCCGTTCTGTCATCATACGGATCATCCACATTTACAATATACTGGCAGAAATTCGGCAGATAATACTGTTCATCATATAAAAAGATTGTTGATATCCCCATAGCAGGATCATTTTCGGAAAGCATTGATAAAAAGCACTCCGTTTTTTTTCTGGAAGCGAAAAGAAAAATATAATGCGGAATCGGACTCGTCCCATTTTTCCACTTCGCCTGAAAATCCGGATCCTTTCGTTCTGCAATGATACTGTTTACTTTCTCACGGAATTTAGCATAAGAATCTACGTATCCTTTTTCACTATTCAGCGAAAGACTTGCAAGAGATTCTTCTGTAAGCGGATCAAAATTCAAATATCTGGTCTGCAATTCATCGTCCCAGATATGAGGAAGCCAGCGCAAAGATTTCCATTCTTCCTCTTCTTCCGGATCAAAAACGCCTACAATACGAACATCTCTGAAAAAATGCAATGTAGAAAGCGAAACCAGTATATTCTTTAATAAGTCTGTCACCTTGCCCCTGTTTCCGATCACACCAACAGAACTATACTTTAAAAGATCCAGTCTGGCAGGGACATCATCTACCAAATGAGTCTCCTGTATAATACGGTCTGTCAGCTCCTCCAGTTCATCCCTTTCCATATGGAAATCGTTGACATCTGTAGGCGGCTTTACATCTACACAAAGAGGGGCATACCCGGCACCCATTCTGACCTGCAGAAAATCAGAGTCTGTCGCTGTTCTCTCCCATAAAGAAGTCGACATCTTATTCAGAATTGTTTCGCATATTTCCGGCGAAGGATTCTCCTGGTTTATGATTTCCTTTTGTTTTTTTCCGATAGCATGAATATGCGCTTTTTCTCCTGCAATATAGTCCGCATATTTCTGGAAACGTTCTTCCTCTTCGACCATAAGCATCTTACGCGCTTTTTTATTGCTATTTCCAATCAGGCTTCCAACAGGGGAAATCATCATTGCTGCACGCATAGCAAGCATAGCAGGAGAAAAACTCGACATTGCAAACGAAGCTCCCGCCATGGCACCACTACTTAAAAGTGGCAAAAAGTTGGCTTTCCTGATAGAAAATCTTTGTGGTTTATTAGGTAAATGCGACAATCTCACCTCATCCACAGGCAAGGATTCTCTGATTCTCGGCGAACGATGGTATACCGGATACCCTTTCTGCATAGAAACAATATTCGTCGCCATCCCCGGATGATTTATCTCTTTCTGATATTTGAGTTCCGGTGTTTCATGAAGATTATAAAAATATAAAGTGTTCTCTTTGCAAATAATACGCAAATCACAAATATCAATTTCATCACCGGATTTCAGCATTGCCTTTTTAAGGGGACTTCCATTCAGATAAGTGCCATATTTACTTCCTAAATCCTCTATTCGTATTTTTCCTCTTTCAGATGTAATGAACAGGTGATTTCTGCTCACATAAGAATCATTTAACACAATATCATTTTTTTTAGATCTTCCGATATGAATCTGACACTCATAAGGAATAGGATATGATTCTGAATATTCTCCAGTATCCCTGGTAAACCTTACTTCTATTTTCGGAAATTCACAAATATTAACTAACTTAGCTTCTTCTTTCATTTCCTTTACTGACAAAGGGATTTTTTTTGCATTCAACTTCAGGATTTGTTTTTTTGCATGAAAACAGATCCCAAGTTGCCCGTCTACGCCAAGCTCTGACATCGGAAATGCATCTTTTTCACCAGATCCAATGGTATATTTTGTTCCTTCTTCAATATTCACCCGATATAAATGCTTTTCAGTGAAAATTGTAACTACATAACTCATACTGTTCCTCTGATTCCTTCCTCTAAACAAATGGTTTCCGACATCTTTTATATCAGATTCAACAGAACCTCCAGCCTCCTGTTTTTTGCAAACGCCGGTGTTCCGTCTTTCTTCATAATTTGCCAGACCATGGTATAGATACCTTCTATCGGTGGCGTTGCGAATTCCACTTTGACAGAGATTTTTTCCCCCGGCATAACATGCGCTTTAAGTGGTACGCATAATTCCTTTTTCACGTAAGAAAAGTTATCTCCGTTGATACACTCCAAATAATACTCATTCCAAATAGTCATTCCTGTATTTTGAATAATCCAGGTGTGAGAATACAAATTCCCTGCAATAATCGGGGCAGAAAGTCGAGGTATTTCTTCTATTACATTATAATTTTCACCCCGGATTGCTTTATCCTCTTCAAAATCCATTACCATGAAATGCAATCCTATTCCCAATTTATCCGGGAAAACAATCTTTCCTTTGCTATCCTTCATTTTCCAGTTCATGACATAAGTTCCCGGTTTGTCCGGTGCATAAAATGATACACTTGGAGACACTTTATCTCCCGGGTAAACAAATTTCGGAATCCGAAGAATTCTGTTTTTTTCATCTAATTCCATCATAGACTGATTACATTCATAATATCGATTCTCCCATAGAGTATCCCCTACATTTTTGATTACCCATGTATGATTTATTTTTTCTCCCGGCGATACAATGCTCATATCCGGTGGATATTCATATTGAAATAATGCAGCATCTTTTATTGCTACACCATTACTCTCCTCTTCTCCCTTAAGTTGCGCACTCTGTTCTTGATTATACAAATACTGTACGTAAATCTGATTAATTTCTTCCGGTAAAATAGCCAGTAGAACATAAAACGTCAGTACGTTCCCCCATTTTGTTTTCAACTGATTTGTCTCGTCATCAAACAAATATGATCTAAGCTTCCTCGAAATCTCGATTCCTTCTTTCTCTACAATCCGTAAAAATCTTTCATTCATAACCTTTTCGGAAATCTGACCACTCAAAAGCTCATTCGCTTTTCCTTCTATCCTCGAGATAGTCCATGGTTGTTCAAATAAAAATGTGCGTAATGATGCAATATATCGGGTTTCTCCTTTACAATTCGAAAAAAATCTGCTTCTTCGTGCTTTATCATTCCAGATTTTAAAATTGATCCATCGTATTTCCATTGGAAGAAGTTCTTCAAAAAAATCTTTTTTCGAACGGTATTTTGGGGGAACATTCCACACAGATGGATTTTCTTTACATTTGCCCGGATAAAAAATCTCATAAACTTCTTTTAAATTCATTCCGGCTGTCCCTCCTTTATTCAAGCACCATTATTTTTCAACAAATATGTTGAATATGCATATTTATTTTAACATTATAAGGTTGTATTTACATTGATTTTTGGGTTGTAAATTTTTCCAAAAAAATTCCTACAAACTGCTTAATTTCACAGTTCGTAGGAATTTCGTCTTTTATCTTTTTTTCATTGACTCTCGAGTGCGCTTCTATGATATGATGATACTATGGTCAAAAGTATAACAATTATTATTTCTGTACTTCCGGACTTCTTCCATACTTGCTTTACGGAAAAATTCCGCGAATATCAAATCATTACAAAGGAGATTTTTATCATGAGAGAAACTATTTTAGGCAATCATTTGCAAAAAATTCCTTCCATTGCAGTCGGATGCATGCGACTTTCTGAAAAATCGAAGGAGGAAATGAACCATTTCATTCACTCTGCATTGGAACAGGGCGCATATTTCTTCGATCACGCGGATATCTACGGCGGAGGTATGAGTGAGACTGTGTTCGGCGAAGCCTTTGCCGGCGATCCATCCCTGAAACGGGAAGATATTTACCTGCAGTCAAAATGCGGCATCCGGCAAGGTTGTTATGATCTCTCAAAAGAGCACATTTTGAAATCCGTCGATGGTATTTTAAAACGGCTTCAGACAGATTATCTCGATCTTCTGCTGCTTCACCGTCCGGATGCACTCGTAGAACCGGAAGAGGTTGCTGCCGCATTTGATGTTCTGTTTGAGAGCGGAAAGGTCCGCCATTTTGGTGTTTCAAACCACAAACCGATGCAGATTGCACTGTTGCAGAAGTATGTCTGCCAACCGCTCGTTGTCAACCAGGTTCAATTCAGCATTCCGGTTTCCAATCTTGTTGCAAATGGCATGGAAGTCAATATGGAAACCCCCGGTTCAATTGACCACGACGGAAGTCTGCTCGACTACTGCCGCCTCCATGATATCACCCTCCAGGCCTGGTCACCATTTCAGATGCCGGCATGGAAAGGATGCTTTCTCGGAAGTGACGAATACCCGGAGCTGAATCAAAAGCTTCATGTACTGGCTGAAAAATATAATGTCAGCGACACTACCATTGCGGCTGCGTGGATTTTACGTCACCCGGCAAATATGCAAATCATTACCGGAACTGCAAGCGAAAGCCGCCTGAAAGAAATTATCGCAGCATGTGAGATAACACTGACTCGCGAAGAATGGTATGAGCTGTACCTGGCTGCAGGTCATCCGCTTCCATAAGGATTTTCGGCATTATATTTCTGATTTTATATTCTTGCTGACTTATGCTATTACCCGCACCGTTGGTGCGGGTAATTCTATTTCCGGAATAAACAGACAGTTAGCCAACTGAAACTGCTTTATCAGTTGGCCACGATTTTCTAAGTGCCACATAGGAAATCACAAAATTGGCAAACCAGCCAGCCGGTACGGCAAGCCAGACAAATTCGATACCAAAACGAGGTGCAAAAATCAAAGCAACTGTCAGGCGGATTGCAAGGTTTACCATATTGGCGACAAGAAACGGGCGCATGACACCAAGTCCACGGAGGACTCCATCTGTTGCCATCTTGATACCCATAAAAATGAAAAAGTAACCAAGCCATCTCATATAATCCCCGGACACCTGATATGCCAGGGCGGTTCCGTCTTTCCCCAGGAATAACGAGGAAATCTGGGTATGCAGCGTTTCAATGACTATAAAAGCAAGAACTGCAAAACATAAATCCAAAACCAGTGCCGCATGATATCCTTTTTTGATACGTTCCATTTTCTTTGCGCCAAAATTCTGGGAAACATACGGTGAAACTGCATTTCCAATGGATACAAAGATCAGTGAAAAAACGTTCTCTACCCGCATCGTTGCCGAATAACCGGCAAGTGCCTGTGTACCGAATGGATTTACAACTGCCTGTACGATCATCATGCCAATTGACACTGTAGACTGCTGAAGAACAGATGGCACAGCGATCCGAAGCATGGAATGCAATTCCTTCCCATCAAACCAGTCAAAATGACTTTTATATCGACGCATCCGGCTAAAGAAAATCAAAAGTGAAAACACTGCCGAAATCCCCTGCGCAATGAGGGTTGCAAGAGCTGCACCAAATACCCCCAAACCAAGTCCGGCCACCATCCAGAGATCCATAAAAATATTCAAAATAGAAGAAAATATCAACAGTCCCAATGGGATCTTTGATTCACCGATCGAGGTAAACATCGTTGAAAGGATGTTATACATAAACAGAAACGGAAATCCCACAAAATAAACACGAAGGTACAGTACTGCTTCATCCAGTATATCAGCAGGTGTCTGTAATAAACTCATCATCGAATGGGAAAAACAAAAGCCAAATACACCCAGAAGTACGCTTAGAATCAGGAAGCTGATCAATGATGTTGACACGATTGTTTTCATTTTACTATAATCTCTGGCTCCAAAATAACGGCTCACGAGTACTCCTGCACCTACACCGGCACCCAATGCTATACAAATGAAGACATTCGTAAGTGCAGCGCAGGCACCGACTGCCGCCAGTGCAGACGAACCAACAAACTGACCTACGATAATAGAATCAGCCATATTATATACTTGTTGAAAAAAGCTGCCTAAAATCATAGGCATTGCAAAAACAGTTAATGCTTTAAGAGGCGCATCTGTAATTAAATATTCATCTTTTGACATTCTCCAGTTTCTCCTACTGTTTATTTTTTTCGTACTTCCTCAATTCCTCCAGTGCCTCTCCACCCATAGGATACAAAGTCACAATATTAAAAATCGTCATAAGTCCGATTCCCACATCGCCAAGATCCCATACAATATGATAAGCCGCAATTCCTCCGATAAAGAGCATCACAAGTGCGAGGATTTTATATGCTGTCTGCCAGCACCACTTATCCCCTAAAAGATATGCCACATTTCCTCTTGCATAAAACAGGATTCCAAGAAACGTTGAAAAGCTGAAAAGGAACAACGTAACCGCAATAAAGATCACGCCAAATTTACCGAGATGATAATTCATTGCTGTCTGCAAAAGCTCCATTCCTTCCAGTCCTGCTATCATCTTTTCCGGCACAAGAAGCATGATCATCGCCGTACAGCTGCAGATCACAATTGTATCTATAAATACACCCAATGCCTGTATAAATCCTGCTTTTACAGGCGTATCACATTCTGCAGCCGCAGCTGCGCATGGTGCTGATCCCGAACCCGCTTCGTTGGAAAATAACCCTCTTTTTACACCATTCATAAGAACTGCTCCGAACCCTCCGGCTGCTGCCTGACGGATTCCAAACGCTTCCTGGATAATCCGCTCAAATACACCCGGAAGGCTTCGGATATTCAATAAGATAATGACTATCGTAATCACAAAATAGCAGACTGCCATGATTGGAACCAGAATATCCAACACCTTTACTGTGGCATTTTTTCGCAGTACAATCACTGCCGCAACGGCTACCAGAATCACCGTCGTAAAAATTGGCGGAATCCCAAATGCATTTTCAAAAGAAGATGCAACCGAATTACTGATCACCTGACTGATCCCGGCCCAGCAGATAAGCCCTGAGATTGCAAAGAGCACCGCAATACAGACATGTTTCTTTGTCTTTCCTGTCCGTCTCTCTACATAATGATGCATATAATATGCCGGACCTCCGCGGTAGCCTCCGTAAAGCGGATCTTTTTCTTTATAAAGCTGTGCAAGTGTTGCCTCGATAAACGCAGTTGAAGAACCGATGATCGCTGTGATCCACATCCAGAATACCGCACCGGCACCACCTGCGGAAACGGCAGCGACTACTCCAACCAGATTTCCCATTCCGACTCTCGTTGCAGTTGAGACGATCAGTGTCTGAAAGGTCGACAGACTGCCATCTTCCTTCTTTTTCCCGGTAAGTGCGCGAACCATATCGCCAAAAAGACGAACCGGCAAAAATCTTGTTCTAATCGTAAAATAGATTCCTGTGGGAATCAGCAAAATAATAAGCAGTGACACACCAAAAGAGGAGCCTCCCGGAAGTGGTATCCTTAAAAGATCTCCCCATAAAAATTGGTATACTGCCTGAATCCATGTAGTTAGCATTTCTCTTGTTTCCTTTTCTTTAAATTATTGTTCTCATTTATCTTATCACAAAGCTATTCTTTAAAATACAAAAAACACGGAAATATTCCGTGTTTTTTGTATTTACATCCTCTTTTTAGATTATTCTCCCCAGCGAAGTCCTTTTCCGGCTTCTACTGCCTTATCATAAATCACCTTTGCTGCCACCAGATCCTGCGCAGCAACTCCTACAGTTTCATATACGATAATTTCTTCGTCATTTTCACGTCCTTTGATCTTTCCATTGATCACATCTCCAAGACTTCCAAGCACATCCTCTTCTGTAATGATTCCGTCTGCGATCGGAATCAGAAGATCCCCCGTTTCTGAAAGTGCCGCCTCTTTTGAATCACAGATGATCTTAGATGCTCTCGGTAAAACTGCCGGATCCAGCTCATGCTTATGGGGCTCATAAGTACCTACGCAGCTGATGGTTGCACCGGCTTTTACCTTTGTTCCGTCAAATACCGGTTTTGCGGAAGGAGTCACTGTGATAATAAGATCTGCATCTTCGATACAGTCATCTGAATCCTTGGCCGGTATGATTTTTGCACCGTATTTAGCCAGTCCCTTCTGCATTTCTTCGGCAAATGCTTTGCATCTTTCTTCATTCAGGTCAAAGATCTTTACTTCTTCCAATTTTCTGGCTGCAAGCATTGCTTCAAGCTGAGCTGCTGCCTGTCCCCCTGTACCGATCATTGCACCTTTTTTACATTCCTTTTTTCCAAGCAGATCGAATGCTGCACCGGAAGAGGCCCCCGTACGAAGCTGTGTCACATAAGTTCCATCCAGCATCGCGATCACATATCCTGTCTTTCCGTCGATCAGCATAGTCTGCGCCGGTGATGTCATCAGATTGTTATCGATATTGTGTGGAAAAATGTTGATCACCTTCATGGCTGCTGCATCTAATTCCGGAGCATAGGCCGGCATAAACAGAAATGCGCCGTCATATTTTCCATTGATGACTGTACGAAGTGGTGTATCTACCGTACCATCGACAACCATCTTAAATGCCTGCTTATCCGCTTCGATCATATCTTTCATTGTAATTACACTTTTAATATCCTCTTTTGAAAGCAATAACATACCCGTTCTCTCCTTATCCATACCAATACTTTTATTCGTGATGATATCCGTAGTCTGCATCCAGTGCCCATGGCTGCATTGCACCGCCTTCTTCTGCCGGTCTGCAGTTCTGTGCGTAAATATTTAAAACACCCTTCTGCTGCTTAAGCGGCGGACGTACCCAGGATTTTCTTCTTTCTGCTAAAATCTCATCAGATACGAGAAGATTGACGGTTCCCCCTGCAATGTCCATCTCAATTTCATCACCATTTTCGATCAAAGCGATCACACCGCCGTCATAAGCTTCCGGAGAAACATGTCCGACAATTGCTCCGTAGTTGAATCCGGAGAAACGCGCGTCTGTGATAAGCCCGACCTTTTTATCAAGTCCAAGTCCGATCAGCGCATCGATACTAAGCATCAGCTCTTTCATACCCGGTGCTCCTTTACAGCCTTCATAGCGGATAACAAGAATGTCCCCCGCAACAATCTCGCCTGCCATAATGGCTCTATATGCATCCTGATCGCATTCATACACTTTTGCCGCACCTTTGATGTATTTTACTTCTTCATATACTGCTGTCGGACGTACGATCGCCCCTGCCGGAGAAATATTTCCCCGCATGATTTTAAGTCCCGGTTCTTTTGCTACAGGATCTTCCAGCGAATGAATGACTTTATTTGGCGCGCTTTTCACAGAATCGAGGAGTTCACCCCAAGTTGTATCCCCGTAAATCGTCGGCGCATCGGTATGGATTTTACCGGCAAGCTGCTTCATGACCTGCTTTACACCGCCGGCATAATGAAAATCTACAACTGTATACGGTCCGCTTGGAATCACTGCATTGATGCAGTAAATTTCCTTCGCATACTTTTCAAAATCTGCCAGTGTAAGCTTGATACCAAGTTCATATGCGTATGCCAGGATATGCAGTACCGCATTGGTTGATCCTGCAACTGCCATATCAAACATGATCGCATTTTCCAGAACATCTTTGGTGATCAGATCTTTTGGTGTCTTTCCGGACCTGGCAAGCTGTACCATGTATTTTCCTGCTGTTCTTGCAGCACGAAGTCTTGCATTATCTGATGCAGGAATCGTAGATGTTCCCGGCATAACAAGGTTCAATACCTCACCTAACATCTGCATCGTGTTGGCTGTTCCCATGGACGGGCAGGCACCGAATGACGGGCAGACGCTTTCTTCCATTTCAAATAACTCAGCTTCGGAAGCACCTGAGAATCTTGCCGCATCCAGATCTGCCTCTACAACTGTCTTACCACAGTAATTTCCGGCCTGCATTGATCCCCCGGTCACTACCAGAGCCGGAATATCCAGTCTGCACGCTGCCAGATAACATCCGGCAATGATCAGATCACAGGATGCCACACAGCAGATCGCATCGAAATTATGTATTCTGGATACAAATTCGATGGACATTGCCACGATATCTCTTCCTACCTGCTCATACTTCATCTCATCCGCACCATTTGCCACATTTCCGCAAGTAGCCGGGATTCCGAATTCTACCGGGATTCCTCCTGCTGCCCAGATTCCCTCTTTTACAGCTTCTGTCACCTGGCGAAGATGCGCAGTTCCGGGAGAACCTGCCATGTAAGAATTCGGTATTCCGATATGCGGTTTCTGACGGATATCTTCATCCGAATATCCTGCCGCCTTCATCATAACACGGCGGTGTGCCGCTTCTGTTCCGTTCCAGTAATTGTATCCCATTATTCTTCTCCTTTAATTCATGATACACTTAAACTCCTTTGAATTTCATTCCCCTGTTCTATGCTATTCCAGTTTCCGGTCATTGAAAAGTCTGTAAAACTGATATCAGACTTCACTTTTTCTTAATACATTGTTAACTCTTTGATTTGCGCTTATATTTTCACTTTTTCTTATGTTTGATTTTAAAAAAATTTATAATAAAATCCCACAGATATTGATTATCTTCCTTATATTAAGTAAGATAGTAAAAGAGCATTGTTTATCAACACCACGGGAGGTTTCATCATGTCTAAATACGATGTGATTCTTGATGTCTATGAGAATCAGAGCATCTCAAAAGCTGCTCAAAAACACAACTACACACAGTCAGCTGTCAGCCAGACTATCCGCAATTATGAAAAAGAGATTGGTCTTAAGCTGTTCAAGCGTTCAAAAAACGGAATGGAAGCACTTCCCGGAACAGAACCCATCTTTGAAGAACTTATGCATATCCGCTCCGCCAATACACGGATCGATCAGATCGTCTCAAATATCAACAATCTGGACAGTGGTTTTATCCGCATCGGAACGGTGCAGAGCATTGCCTATAACTGGCTCCCCGGAGTACTGAAAAATTTTTCTGCCGAATACCCGAATATCACCTTTCGGCTCTATGTTGACGGATTTCAGAACCTGACGGAAAAGCTTCACAAAAAAGAACTGGACTGTATCTTTGTTTCGCAATATGTCGCAAAGGATTTCCCAAATCTGCCTGTCGGCACCGACGAACTGGTTCTGGTTACTTCCCTGGACCATCCTCTTGCCGATCAGCTGACGGTATCTTTTGCCGATATTGACGGACAGGATTTTGTTCTCTCCGCCGATGATTTTGATTATGAAACCGGAAAATTATTCCGATTAAACCATATCACGCCTAACGTAAGATTTCGGATCAATGAAGACTATACCGCGATTAAAATGGTGGAACAGGGCTTTGGCATCACTGTACTTCCCAAACTTCTGCTTCATAATATTCCATTCAACGTCTGTGTCCGTTCCTTTACCGAACACTTCCGCAGGAATCTGTCCGTAGCCTATCTGGATACACCTGAACTCTCTCCTGCACTTGATAAGTTTCTTACCTTTGTCACCAAATGGGCCAAAGAGTGTAAGTTGATCTGATTTCCTGTCACACACAAAACGGTACAAAGTTCTTCTATGACTTTGTACCGTTTTGCGCGTAACTTTATTTTGTTTATTTTCTCAGACCATCTCTGAGCGCATCCAGATTATTTCTCTATAATTCCGTATTTATAACCACTTTCTTTCATTAATTCAAGGTATGGTTTCGGATCAAAATATTCCGGTGCATAGACCCCAGCTTCTTTCCAGATTCCTCTTCCGATCAGCTCCAGTGCAAGTGCTGCTCCAAATCCTGTCTGGGCGGTAACAGCCTGGGTTCCCCATCTTTCGATAGACTCCTGATTATCAAATGGCTGATACAGGAAGTATTCTTTTTCCTTTCCGTCTTTCTTTCCGATACACTGTACTCCGACCAGCATTTTTCCGGTCATCTCATCTCCGATATCTTTTGGCTGCGGTGCACAGGCTGCAACCACATCTCTTGGAACTACCTTCACATCCCCTACCTGCACCGGCTTGATACTGCGAAGTCCCAGCTTATCCAGCACCTTAAGTGCCGTGATCAGATTCTCATCAAGACTGATCTTGAAGGTTGCCTTTTTCAATCCATACTGGCTTAAGTAGCGTGCCATCGTCACAACTTCCTCATGCTCTACCTTTACCAGGGTATTTTTTCCTACTCCTTCCGGCATCTCATAGACTTCCTGCCCTGCAAATGCTTTTTCTACGATAAATCCGCCCTTCTCCTTATCATACTCAACATTCGGGTTCATTACCTCATCCAGCACGGTCCACACGTTGAATCCAAACATAATGTCATCCGGATCTGCACCCGGAACAGACAGATTTCCGCCGTCTTTTACATGAACTTCTGTTATTTCATCCAAAAGCTCTGTCGCCGCGTATTTTGCAAATACATTTACAACACCCGGATCGATTCCCATACAGATCACAGCCATATTCCCCTGCTTCTTCCAGGCTTCATGACGGTCAAAATTGTATTTTGTCATCGGTTCAGTATAGCTGTTCTCAATACCAAGTCCGTAAGCCGGATTTTCCATCGGAACCGACCAGGTTCCCATGCTTCCGTAATCTGCACCCGTTTTAAATGCAGCGTCAAAAATCATATTACTTGCAAAAGGTGGTGCTGCATCCATCACAAAATCAATCTTATGCTCCCGGATCAGTTCTGCCATTTTCTCTGTATTTGTCGCATCAATCTTAGAAGCTTCAAAACGGGAATCCCCCTTCATCATACCGACAACTTCCTCTGCCCTTTTCAGATCATAGTCGCAGACCAGCACATATTTCAGCCATTCTCCCTTTTGGTCTCTCCACTGCATTACTTTTAAAATACTTTCACCGACAGCACCGGCTCCTACAAGCATCATTCTCATCTTTTTTTCCTCCAGCTTTTCTTTTTCTTCTGTCAAATTTTATTCAAAAAATGCCCTTTCCCTTCTTCCTCGGATAATACTTCTGTATGCCACCACGTACTGCCTGCTAACAGTCTCATCTCATATTAGTGCCCATATAAAAAGGGCAGAAAAAAACAGATACACGAAAAAAATCGTTCATCTGTTTTCTCTGTCCTTTTACCAGTTGGTTCTAGCCTCGTAGGTGGTGCTTTCTTTGCACACTCTCCAAAGATTCGTCAGGTCGCCTTCCTTTTTGCCTGTCAGTTTCCACGAAAGGAAGATGTTACCTTACGCTTTGCTTCTTCGGCCCCTTGCGGTGTCTAGGACGTCCCTCATCCGACATATTCTTGATAAATTTAAGTTTACCCTTTTTTATCTGTCCGGTCAAATCTTTTATTTCTTTCCTCCGAAAATAGCCCCCATAAAACGAACATAAGTATAAACAACAAGTGCTGCTGCAATAATTGTCTCGACCAGAACTACATACTGAAGAAATGGCATTGGATGTCCCATATTTGCTGCACATGCCATAGTTTGTTTAGTTGCGATCGCACTGATAACAAATGGGAATGTGAAGGCTGCATAGCTTGGGAAGAATGGCATCTTCAGATATCCCACTGCTTTTACCAGGGCAAAAATATAAATAACCGTTGCAACTACAAACATTGCCATCAGGAAACCGTATGATTTCGGTGTTACGGACTGTACATAACCTGCAATACACAGGCTGGTCGGTGCTGCGTAGATACAGATCAGCGGTTTTGCCGGATCCGGCACTTCTTTAAACTTCACATAACGATAGGTTACAAGTACAAGAAGTACGATCAGTGTTACAAATCCAAACCAGAATGCTGCGGTTCCGATTCCAAGTTGCTCATAAGCCGGTGCTGTAACAGCCGCTACAGCAATTCCTACATATACAATATAATAGCTTGCAAATACTTTTGGCATCTGAAGTTTCAGAACAAACTTCACCGTAAAGTATATGATCAGAATGATGTGAAGAATGATTGCCAGAAGCCATATGTAATAAGCTGCCTTTCCGATAAACGGTTTTACATAAGTGCTGAGAATCATAAGTGCCATCGGAAACGTTCCTGATACGCTTGCCATGATCGGATTTCCCATATCTTCTTTCACTGCTCCTGGGAACATGATCAGCTTCAAAAGCACCAGTATCAGAAGAAATGCTGCGAATATACCGCATACATAACGGATTCCTTCTGAATAGCTCTGAAGTAGATTTCCAAGTGCTGCCGCGCCAAGCATGACTCCGCAAAGCGGAATCGGTACTTTCTTAATTACGTCTTTCATTGTTTCTTTCCCTTTCTCTCATCAAGCGGCTGTCGTTACCACTTTATTTAGATATCTGCAATTTTTCTTCTTTCGCACGGTTCATCAATTTCATCCAGATTCTTGATACCAAGCTCACGACAGACGATCTGCGCTACCTTCCATGCACAAAGTCCTGTAAAATAGATACACTGTTCTTTGTGTTCACCCTGTCCCATATTGAATTCCTTTGTAAGAACTCTGCAGCAGATTGCATTTTTACCATTTGCCTTCTTGAACCAGTCATGAAGCTCGTGCGTAAGCTCCATACATTTGATACTCTTCGGGTTGGTCGGTCCATCCTGTTCGGTACGGCCGAAGAACATTCCAAGTGCAAGAATTCCTCCGTTAAATGCACCGCAGACACATCCTGATTTTCCTGCTCCTACTGCCATTCCGGATGCCATAGCTACAACCTCTTTCGGCACATCCAGTTTGAATTCATCGCGGATCGTGCTGACCAGAGCTTCACAGCAGTAATATCCATCTTTAAAACATTTCTCTGCCTTTCTCTGCACCTCTCTTGGACTGATTTCTGTTACCCCAATATTCATTTTCAAATCCTCCTGTAAAAAATATATTTGTGCCAGCACGATTATTTGTATATTTTGCCAGCATCCATGTATTACCATTATATTCTTTTATACATTTTATTCAAATTCAATTTTTCTATAAATATTCCATTATTATAGTCATCATCTATTTCCATGGAATTGTAGACCAAAAGGCACAAACTATACTCCGCTTTTTCATGCATTCTGTATAATTTGTGACTTACCCGCAACTTTTCGTTACTACTTATCAACTTTTTTCTTATCGTGTAATCTCTCCTGAGCGTATCTTTTGCAGCCATTCCTGTACGTGTTTCCGGAAACACTGCACGCCTGTGCGATCATCAGAAATATTTTCAAATCATGAATATCCATCTATTTTCTCCCTCTTTTACTCATATTTCTATTATAACACACTTCGTTTGTTTTTCCTAACCACCCATTCAACACTTTTAACCGAAAATTAAATCCAGTTACAGTCTCCACCGGTAATTGCAAGACTCAGAAGTCCATCCATTTTCTCTACTTCTTCTTCACCGATGATCTTTTCCAGTAATTCTGCCGTGTCCAGAGCATCTTCCATGGATTCGTCTGGTCCGATCTCATAGTCGATCTCTGCCTCACATTCCGGACATGGGATCCGGTTCATTGTCTGTAAGGATAAGAAACGGTTTCCACATTTTTTACATTCATAAAATCCACACTCTTTTGTGCCATCTGGTACGTAGTACATCGTATTTTAACTTCCTCTCCACATTTTAGTTTTTATATACAAAACATTCTCTCTTTTGTATGATCTTCCACTGCCTAGTATACACTATCTGACATATAAAAGTATAGTGTTATCCAGTTCATGCCCAAGAAAAAAAGGACCATTTCCCATTTCTCAGGGAAACAGTCCTTTCACTTATCTTCAATTATTCTTCGACTTTCACCGGATTGGTCACACTTACCTTATGATCATACCAGACTCCTTTTTTTCCGAGCAGAGCCACATCAAATTCTTTATCCAGTTCAGGAACCGGAATATCAAATCCATAAACTTCTTCTGTTGCACCGTCGCTATAGGTTACCGTATCTGTTGTAGGTTCCAGAAGTTCTGCACCATCTTTCTGTGCATCTTCGGATGTTCCTTCAAACAGGTTGACGATCTTCTTAGAAACCAGGCTGACATGGATCGTCATTTTCCCGTCTTTTACTGTGAGTGTTCCTTTTCCGTCATTCGCTTCATTTACATGAAACATTCCGCTGTCAGTCTTGAACTCTGCTGTGTAGGTTCCGTCTTCAAGCTCACACTCTGTCTGTTCCTCTGTTTCCTCTTCTTTAGCAGAAGAGCTTTCTGCTGTCTTTGCTTTCGTATCTGATGTGTCTGATTTTGCACCACATCCGCTCATCATTCCCACTGCCATTACAGCAGATAATACCAATACTAACAGTTTCTTTTTCATCTTATAAATCCCTCTTTTTTTATTTATTCTGCATCAATTGCAGCCTGTGTATGTGCCACATAAAGCTGCTGGATCGCATCGATCTCACCAAGACCTGCAATCTGTGTATCAATACTGTCAAATACTCCGGATGCTTCAAACTGGCTCTTCCAAGAATCGTCATCATCGCCTGCCATATCGTTGTTTGCATGATCTCCTGCTACAACCATCAGTGGACGAAGGATTACTTTCTTGTATCCTGCATTTTTGAGCTTTTCAATTACTGCTTCACAAGCGGTATCTTCCGGTTCGCCTTCTACGGTTCCGATAAATACATTCTCATAACCAAGCTGTTCCATCTGTGTCTGCATCTGTGAATAGCTGATCTTTGCTGTATGAGAAGTTCCATGTCCCATAAATACAAATGCGGTTCCCTCTTCTTTTGCCGCATCCAGGCTGTCAAATCCAGCTGTCTTTACAGCTTCTGCTGTAATTGCTTCTGCAACAGCTGCTTTATCCTCATTGATCGCTGTTTCATCCGCTCCGACTTCACCGAGAAGTGGTTCTGCAATTTTTACAGATTCAAATTTATCTTTGTAGTTTTCAACTGCTTCTGTCAGTTCATCATACTCGGCACCATGCATCAGATGTGTCGGCTGTACGACCAGGTTCTTAACCCCGTTGTCGACTGCTCTTTCCAGTGCCTGATCCATATTGTCGATCTTCTCATCATCACGGGCCTGTACATGGTTGATGATGATCTGTGCTGTAAATGCTCTTCTTACAGACCAGTCCGGATATGCTGCCTGAAGTGCTTTTTCCACACCACCGATATCCTCTGCACGGCTGTCATTAAAAGATGTACCAAAGCTTACAACCAGAATTTCATTTTCTCCGATGTTATCTTCGTTCAGTGGATCATCTTTCGATGCATCGCCTGTATCCCTTCCAAAATAATCCGGATCAGCGTTCTCGCCTTCTACCAGTTCTTTCTGTGCATCAGTAAGCTTATCCCAGGCTTCTTTTGCAGCCTTACACTGTTCATCTGTCTTGTCTGTTCTTTCCTGTACATAAATGTCATCGATCAGCTTTGCCACTTTGTCTGCTGCCTCCTGATCGCTGTCTTCGGATGTTTCTTCTGTCTTTGTAGAAGAAGTGTCCTCTGTCTTCTTGTTTCCACATCCAGTCATCATAGACACCGTAAGTGCTGTTGCCAGTAATGCTACTAATACTCGTTTCTTCATCTTGATCCTCCCTGACTTTTTTGTCATACTTTCAGGAATCGGAATGATATTCATTACACTTTACAGCATATTTTTTGTAAGCGAAAAAATCCCCCGTATCTAAATTTAACGAGGGCGTACAAAAAAGAAACTGACATTTTGCCCTCGCAAAATCAGTCTGAAGTTTCTATCTTTCGTACTGCCAGTTACTCGTGGCATGAACTTTCCGTTCCTGTACTGCGAAAGGCAGGTCTCCCGACTGATTGCTCAGACGCTTGTGGCTTTCCTTCCCGGTCTCCCAGTGGTATGACAGCCTAAGCTTGCAAATTACGGTGACGAGTTCATACAGGACTTGCACCTGTTTCCCTTTTCACCAATCCAGACATTCCGCCTGATTGGCACCTTACGCATCTGTATTTATTTTTCTGAAACAAGCCTATTCTAGCACAGGCGTATGAATAGTGTCAAGAAAGGCTTGTCTGCTTCAGCACCGGCATCCGGAAAATCTGCACGATCAGCGGAATCACCATAACAAACCACACAATCGGCTCCGCAATGATAACCCCCGTGTATCCAAGATGTGGAACCAGTGTAAATGCGATCACAATTTTTCCAAGCATCTCAAGTGTACTTGATACGATCGGTGTAATATGGTCATCCAGTCCCTGCATGGCATTTCGCACAATGCAGATTACTGCTGTTACATAATAAAACAATGTATCAAATTTCAGATATCTGGTCGCATTTAAGATCACATTTTCATTATGTGTACCTGTTACCAGATAGACCAGTTTATCTCCAATCGTGTAGCTTGCCACGATCACAAGTGTACACCAGATACAAGTATAGAAAATCGCAAGCCAGATCCCTTTTTTGATCCGGTCGATCTTTCCTGCTCCAAGGTTCTGTCCACAGTAGGTCGCCATCGTATTTCCAAATACTGTAAACATAATCATGAACATTTCAGTCAGCTTCCGGGCCGCTGTCTGTGCTACGATATAATCATTCCCAAGTTTATTGATCGCTGTCTGAAGCGTCAGGGAACCGATATTGATCAGAGAGCTCATGAATCCCATGGACATTCCCGCACTCAGCATATTTTTCACCATAACCGAATTCGGATCTTTGAAATCTTCCCGGCTAAGTCTTAACAGTTCATATCTCTTTACCATATAAATCCAGCACACAACAAACGCGATTGCCTGTGCCAGTACCGTTGCGATCGCAGCTCCCCGCACTCCGCTTTTCAGCACTACGACAAAAAGCAGATCCCCAACAATATTCAGTGCAACTGAGATTGCCAGGATCACAAGTGGCGTCACGGTATCTCCGAGTGACCGGAGTGCAGCCGCGCAGGCATCATAGAGAAATGTCGCCACAAGCCCTGCAATGATCACGAAAATATAGCTTTTTGCCGTTGCCATCAGATCTGACGGAACATTCAGTATATTTAAGATCGGCTGTAAAAATAACAATCCGAACACCGTAAAAAATATTGCAATTCCTGTACCCATGGTCAGCGACATTGCGAATGATTTCTTCACATTTTTATAATCCTTTGCACCGAATTTCTGTGCAATAATAATCGCGAATCCCCCCGAAAGTCCCTGCAAGAATCCAATGATCAGATTACTTAAGGTTGTGGTCGCGCCGACAGCCGCCAGCGCATCCTCTCCCAGGAAAGTTCCGACAATTCTGGTATCCACAAGACTGTATGTAAGCTGCAGAAGATTTGCGAAAAAGATCGGCAGCGCAAAAGCCAGTATCAGTGTGGATGGTTTTCCTTTTGTTAGATCTTTCATATTTTAAATTTCATCCTGTCTAATTTTTCTTGTCCATCAATCCGAACTGTATCGTAACGCAGGTCGCAATAATCAGTCCAAACATATAGAACGAATATTTCAGTACATTAAGCGGTGATACATCAGCAAGTGCCGTAATCATCAGCATACCACCATCATGTGGCATCAGTGCAATAAATGCGCAGGCAAAGATATCCACCAGACTGGCAAGTCTCTTCGGTGCGATCTTATATTTTTCCCCGATTTCTTTTGCGATCGGACAGGTAACAATGATTGCGATCGTATTATTTACCATAGCTGCGGAAAGGATACCTGACATCAGTCCGATTCCATATTCCGCACCACGTCTGCTCTTGATCTTGCTGCTGATCGCGCCCACCAGCCATTCAACACCGCCATATTCACGTACAAGACCGATAATACCAGATACTAAAATCGCAACGATACTGATGCTGAACATATCGCTCATGCCACTTCCAATTGCCTGGATCCATTCAAAAAATCCACAGCTTCCAACACAAAGTCCAATGATACCGGATGCAAGTATTCCTACAAAAAGGACTACTGCAACATTAACTCCCATAAGTGCCGCAATTAGAACAATAAAATAAGGAAGGACTTCGATGACACTATAGCTTCCTGCTTCGATTGCTCCGCTTCCGACTCCGCCAAAAATCGAGTACAGAATCATTGCCACAATTGCCGCCGGAAGAGCAATGAAAAAGTTCATTTTAAATTTGTCTTTCATCTCAGAACCACATCCTTCTGCTGCAGAAATGGTTGTATCTGAAATCATGGAAAGGTTATCTCCAAAATAAGATCCTCCGATCACTGCCGCACCGACTACCGCAACATTTAAATGCGCTCCCTGTGCCACATTGATCGCAATCGGAGCCATCGCTGCAATCGTTCCCATGGATGTTCCGATCGATGTAGAAATAAAGCAGCACATCAAAAATACACCCGGAACCAAAAGCTTCACCGGAATAAAATGCAGACAGAGATTCACAACCGAATCTTTTCCGCCCATTGCCACTGCTGCTCCCTGGAATCCACCAGCCATCAGGTAGATCAGAACGATCATCATAACTCCTGAATTTCCCATGCTCGTTGTCATAATATTCAGCTTATCCTGTACACCAATGCCACGGTTAAGGAGAAGTGCTACCGCACACCCTGCAAGAAGCGCGACGTGACGCGGGAACTTTCCGAACGGTTCGTCTGCTCCAAGCAGGGTAAATGTAATCCCGCACCCTACATAACATACCAGAAATACGATCAGTGGAAGAAATGCCACTGCCCCCATATTTTTCTTTTGTTTGTCCATCTTTTTTCCCTCTCAATCCTCTTTTTATATTATTTTGCTGCCAGATGCTTATCCAGTGCATCTTTAAGCTGTGTCAGTGCCTGTTCCAGAGTCACACGCGGGCAGGCAACATTGAATCTCTCGAACTGAGCGGTCTCCGGTCCGAAGATGATTCCGGAATCCAGCCACAATTTTGCCTCCTCCAGCATCAGGTGCTCCAGCTCTTCATTGCTAAGTCCATATCCGGAAAAATCAACCCATACCAGATAGGTTCCTTCCGGCTCTACCATCTTCGCTTTCGGGAAATTCTCTTTCACGAACTTGCTCATATATTTTACATTTTCATAAATATACTGCACCAGTTCATCTACCCACTCAGCACCTTTGGTGTAACATACCTTGACTGCAAGCTGTCCCATCAGACTTCCCTGGCTGTAAGCTGCCTGTGTATTTGCCCACTGATATTTTTTTCGCAACTCTTCGTTTGGAATGATGATATTTGCCGGCTGAAGTCCTGCCACGTTGAATGTCTTTCCCGGTGAGCTGTAGAGTGCAAGAATCTGACGGTATTTTTCGTCCAGATTCATACAGCTTGTGAAGGTATGTCCCGGGAAAATGAAATCACAGTGCATCTCGTCCACCATCCAGGTCACGTTGTATTTCAGGCAAATCTCTGCAACTCTCTCCAGTTCTTCTCTTGTCCAGACTCTTCCGACCGGATTATGTGGATTACAGAAGATCAGTGCTTTTACGCCCTCTTCCAGGATCATTCTCTCCATCTTTTCAAAGTCGATGGAATAATGGTTATTCTCATAGCGAAGCTGGCAGTTCACCAGTCTTCTTCCGTCATTCTTGATGACTTCGCTGAACGGATAGTATACCGGCTGCATCACCATCATGGCATCTCCCTTTTCGGTAAATGCTCTTACGCTTGTTCCGAGTGCATAGACGATTCCGGCTCCAAGTGTTACCCAGTCCGGCTCGATTGTATAACCATAGCGGGTTGAGAACCAGTGGTTCATCGCTGCAAAATATTCATCCAGTGGATCGGTATAACCAAAAATTCCATGATCGATCCTCTTGTGAAATTCATCCAAAATCTCATCCGGCAGACGGAAATCCATGTCTGCCACCCAGAGCGGAAGCAGATCATCTCTTCCCTTTCGTTTCATTCCAAAATCATATTTCAGGCAGTCCGTTCCATGTCTGTCGATTACTTCATCAAAATTGTATTTTCCCATCTTATGCCTTTCCCCTTGTCGCAAAATTCTCTCGTTTTTTATACCTCTTTTTGTTAGACATGTCAATGTTTTTTCTATAGAAGTATAAAATAGAATGTACACTGACCCAATAAAAATAGCTGTGAATTGAACCGCCTTCCAATCGTTAGAATTTAGGTCTAACTTTTGGGGCAGGTTCAATCCACAGCCATTTTTCCTTATGATTCTTTTATTTTATCGTATGCAAATATATGCCATATACACTGCATACATTCCAAGCATCGTAGCGCCTTCTCTTCGGTCGATCATTTTTGAAGTCCATGCAAACACCAGAACAACCAGACTCATCGCAATCAGTACAACCGTATCAATGATATTATCGGTAAGAAATTTCACTGGACTGATGGCAGCTGCAACTCCAAGTACCAACAGGATATTGAAAATATTAGAACCGATCACATTTCCGAGTGCCATATCCACTTCATTCTTTCTTGCCGCAACAATCGATGTTACAAGTTCCGGAAGACTGGTTCCCATCGCAACGATGGTAAGTCCGATAAGTGTCTGACTAAGTCCGAATGCGCTTGCAAGTGCTGAAGCACTGTCTACAACAAAATCACCGCCAAACTTGATTGCGATCATGCCGCCAACAATAAATAATGCACATTTCCAAAGTGGCAGGATCTGAATTTCTTCGTCTACTAATTCTCCCTCTTCGAGCATCATCTGACTTTCCTTGTGTGCTGCTCTTGCTTTCTTGGCAGAACCAATCATCCAGATCAGATAAGCTGCAAAAATAAGGAGAAATACACCGCCATCTAAATGTCCTAAAAGCATCCCGACATATCCAAGCACCATCAGCAAGGCTGCACAGATAATTGATAATGGAAACTCTTTTTTCAATGTATCTTTTTTTATCGTAAGAGGTGCAAATAACGCACAGGCTCCACAAACAACCATCAAGTTGAAAATATTCGATCCGACAACATTACTTACCGCAAGTGAGTTATTTCCTGTCAGGGATGCCGTTACACTGACCGCACATTCCGGAAGGCTGGTTCCCATTGCAACGATGGTCATACCGATGATCATCGATGGAACATGAAGCTGCTTCGCAACAGAAGAACTTCCTTCTACAAAATAATCTGCTCCTTTCATCAATAGAGCAAACCCTATAATTAAAATAATGATTGATTTTATAAGTGCCATGACCAAAACCTCTCTTTTAAATACTTCCTACCAAATTGCAACTTCCACTATAAAACAAGAAAATTTGGCTGTCAACTCTAAAGGCAGGGATTCGTGATATTTCACAAATACCTGCCTTTTACTTGTTCTACCGAATAAAATTTGTCGGAATCTTTGCTTCTTTTTCCGGAAGTCCAAACTGCTCTTTTCCAAGTGCAATACTCTTCATAAGGAAAGTCATATTTCTTGCAAGTGTACGCATCGTCTGCCTTCCTTCCTCATCCTTTTCGGCCTCTCCCGGTGCTGCCCCATGGATGCTGTTCCAGTACTGGCTGGATGCAACCGGCATTCCGGAAATGGTAAAATATTTGTTCAGCTCATCAAATGTCGCAGAACATCCGCCACGTCTTGCACAGGCAACGCTTGCTCCCACTTTCATCGTTTTATCAAAATGACTGCTGTAGAACAGTCTGTCAAGACAGGCGATCAGAGTTGCATTTGCAGACGCATAGTACACCGGACTTGCGATTACAAGACCATCTGCTTCTTCAAACTTCGGAGCTAACTCATTCACCACATCATCAAAAACACATTTGCCTTTTTCGCAGCAGGAACCACATGCGATACAGCCACGGACCGCCTGATTTCCGATTACAACCGTTTCTACTTCTACACCATTTTCCTTGAAAACATTTTCCATCTCGCGAAGTGCAATGGCTGTGTTACCATTTGCTTTCGGGCTTCCGTTGAGCATAAGTACTTTTAAATTTTCTTTCATGATAAAATCTTCCTTTCTGGTAATCATACCATCTTGTTTTACTATGATTTTATTTTCCTCTTTTTTTCTTTTCTCTGCAAGATGGAAATGATGATATATTTTTAGCACACAAAAATGCAGCAGATTTCTCTGCTGCACTTCTTATAAAGTGGAGAATACGAGATTCGAACTCGTGACCTCCTGCTTGCAAGGCAGGCGCTCTCCCAACTGAGCTAATCCCCCATGACGTTTGCGACCTAATTAAAATATCACAAACGTCCCTCTTTGTCAACTGTATCTGCTGATTTTATAACAGCTGTATCATTTCTACAGCTGTGTTTATTTTGCTCAAATATTCTCTACTATTTCTTTTCCGCATTTTTATATGCCGTCTCATAGAACACTTCCTGTGAATCCAGCTTTTCTTCATTGATATCACGATCTACATAATCGCCGTCTGCAGTCAGTTCTTTTCCTTTTTCATCATCCTTCATCATGGTGTCAAACATCCAGTCCAGTCTTTCACGCAACGTATCATCCAGAACCGGAGCTGCAACCTCCACACGTCGGAGCGTATTTCTCGTCATATAATCAGCCGATGCAATATACACTTTTTCTCTGTCCGGCGTTCCGAAACGATAAATACGGGAATGCTCCAGAAATCTTCCGACAATGCTGATTACTTTAATATTTTCTGTGTATCCTTTGATACCAGGAATCATACAGCAGATTCCACGGACGATCATTTCAATCTTCACACCCTCCTGTGATGCTTCCACAAGCTTCTCGATGATCACTTTATCAGTCAGTGAATTGATCTTGATTCCGACATACGCATCTTTCCCGTTCTTTGCGTGACGTATTTCCTCATCGATCATATCGAGTACTTTATTCTGGAGACATTTCGGTGCAACCAGCAAGATGTGCGTTTCCTCTATCGTCTCACCTCGCATCAGGCAGGCAAATACTTCCGCCGCCTCTTTTCCGATTTCCTGCTTCGCAGTGATCAGCGACAAGTCTGTATATAATGTTGAAGTCTTTTCATTATAGTTACCCGTTCCAATCTGCGTGATATATTCAAGACCTTTTTCTGTCTTTCTTGTTATAAGACAAAGTTTGGAATGTACTTTGAGACCACTCAGTCCATAAATGACACGACAGCCTGCTTCTTCCAGCTTTCTGGAATATTCAATGTTACTTTCTTCATCAAATCTTGCACGGAGTTCAACCAGTACCACCACTTCTTTGCCATTTTCCGCTGCCTCAACCAAAGCATCTACGATCTGGCTTCGAACTGCCAGACGGTACAAGGTCATCTTGATGGACACTACAGAATCATCTCTTGCCGCTTCATAAAGCAGGTTGGTAAATGATTTAATATTTTCAAATGGATAAGATAACAAAACATCTTTCTGCTCAATCTGTGCGATCAGACTTTCTTTTTCTTTCAGCTGCGGTGTCATTCGCGGACTCCTCTTCTGATAGAACAGCTTTTCCTTTTCTGCTCCTTGCATTCTCAGATAATTCTGGATTGCAAATACAAATGATAAATCAAGTGGTACTCTCGACATAAATACGTGGTTTTTATCCATATGGATATATTTACATATCTCTGCGATCAGCTTTTTGTTGATCTTTCTGGAGAATTCCATGCGGACAGGATTCATACGTTTTCTCTGCTTTACCAGATTTTCCATGGCGTCTCTGTAATCCATATCTTCATCATAAATGGTTTCTGTATCAATATCCGCATTTCTCGTAATTCTCAGGAGAGATTTTTCTTTGATTTCATATTTTTTAAATAATTTCGGCAGAAAATGAAGGATCAGTTCTTCCGAAAGCATAAAGGTTCCCGGTCTGGTCGGGATATCGATCAGACGCTTAAACACATTATTGCTACACGGAATGATCGCAGTTTTTGTCTTTCCACCCTTCGTTGCAAGCAGTGCAACCGCATAGATCTCTTTATTCTGTAAGAATGGAAACGGCTGCTGTTTGCTGATGATATTCGCAGACAGATATGGTGCAATTTCATTATCAAAGTAAGTTTCCAGTAATTCCCCTTCTTTTCCTGAAAGCTTGTTGAAATTGATAATCCGGATTCCCTGCGGCTCTAGTTCTCCCATTAACTGCTCGTAAATAACTGCTTTCTTTATATCAAGCTCTCTTGTTGCATCAATGATCGCTTTTACCTGCTCTTTGCTGGTCATATTGGTTTTATTCTCACGGACTACTTCCGATGATTCCATCTGATCCATCAGTGTACCTACCCGCACCATATAAAATTCATCCAGATTAGATTGATAAATAGACGCAAAAGTAAGTCGTTCTGCTAAAGGTACTCTCGGATTCCCTGCTTCATTTAATACTCTCTCATTAAATTTTAACCATGACAGTTCCCTGTTCATCATATATGGTTCTGGTTTTAACTGCTTCTTTTTCATTTGTCTACTTATCTCCTTTTGCTAATTTGAATATTTTATAGCTACGCTTAAGAATTAATTATACATCTGAATACGCTTTCATATCTACCTTCTTAAAGAACTGTTTTTGTAAAATTCATGTAAAATGATGCTTATACCAACTGACTTCCATATAATTCCCGGTCGGTAATCTTTGGTCATCTTCATTTCAATACTTTGCGATATCCCAAATATCCTGAAATCACACCGAACAGAATTCCTCCAAGAACATCTGTCGGATAGTGTACATACAGATATAACCTCGATATTGCGATCAGACATGCCAGCACAAGCGCAAATTTCCAAAGCTTCTTTTCACCTGCCAGGTACAAAGCTGTTACCGAAGCAAACGAAGCTGCCGTATGTCCGGACGGAAAAGAATAATCATGAAGCTTTGCTACCAGAAGGTGTACACCTGTATTCACATCATATGGTCTTGTCCGTGCTACAAGATTTTTCAAGACAATATTGCAAAGTACTACATCTACTACTAAAGCAGCCACCATAACCGCACCGCTTTTTCTCGTTTTAGGAATCAGAAGCAATACTATGCTCAACACAATCCATATAATTCCTGCATCCCCAAGTCTTGTGATAAATACCATGATTTTATCCAGAAAAGGCGTATGCAACGTCTGGATCCAATCCAAAATACTTAATTCAATGTTCATAAATTTCCTCCTGCTTTCTTCATCAGTATTTTTACTTTTCTATAGAATAACATAGATTACAGTTTATATGAATTTTTAGAATTACAAATTTTTTACAAACAATCTTTTGAAAAATGACGGTTACACAGGGCGTAACTTCAACCGTCCCGGATTTCAGGCAATGCTTGCAGAAGCCGAAGCCGGGAAAATCGGCACAATTATCGTCAAGGATATGAGCCGTTTCTGCAGAAACTATCTTGAGGTCGGCTTTTATACCGAGATTCTGTTCCCCAAGAAGCAGATACGCTTTATTGCAATCAATAACAGCGTGGCCAGTGACAAGCCGCAGGATAACGACTTCACCCCGTTCCTCAGCATAATGAACGAGTGGTATGCCAAGGACACCAGCAAGAAAATCCGGGCAACATGGCAATCCAAAGGACGTTCCGGCGAACACCTTGCGACTATCCCTCCTTACGGGTATAGGAAAGACCCGGACAACAAAAAGAAGTGGGTTATTGACGAGCAAGCCGCAGCCGTTGTCCAGAAGATTTTTGCCTTGTGTGTTTCCGGCATGGGGCCGAGCCAGATCGCCCGGTGGCTGCAAGAGAACAAGGTATTGAATCCTGCCGCTTACGCACACGAAAAAGGGCTGCCTACCGCAAACAATCCCCCGGTTCATCCCTATAAATGGTCAAACGAGACGGTTTCTCGTATTCTGGAAAAGCTGGAATACTTAGGACATACGGTAAACTTCAAAACCCGCAAGCAATCGTTCAAAAGCAAGAAAAAGTTGTGGAACGACCCGTCCGAGTGGGTAATCTTTGAGAAGACCCAAGAACCGATCATTGAGGAAAGCGTGTTCCTGATTGTGCAGAAAATTCGGCAAGGCCGCTGCCGCCCCACCAGAATGGGTGACATGGGAATGTTCTCCGGCCTGCTGTTTTGTGCGGATTGCGGCGGTAAAATGTATCTGTGCCGGGCAAACCGTTACAAGCCGGAACAGGAATACTATCTTTGCTCTACTTACCGAAAAGACCGTGCTTTGTGCACAACACATTCTATCCGGCGCGTTGTCCTTGAGGAAATTGTACTGCGTAATTTACGTGAAGCGATTCAGTATGTGTCACAGTTTGAGGACGATTTTATCCAGCAGGCAGCAGACCAAAGTCTAAAGGAACAAAACAAGGAACTCGTACAGAAAAGAGATGACCTAAGCCGATCACAAAAACGCATTGCCGAACTGGATGTTATTATAAAGCGGCTGTATGAGGATAATATTTCCGGAAAACTCTCTGATGAGCGTTTTATTAAGCTATCCCGTGACTATGAGTTGGAACAAACGAACCTTACGAATATTGTCGAGACGCTTCGACAGGAAATCAAAAAGCAGGAACAGCAAAAAGTCAATGTTCGGCAGTTTATTGCGGCGGTTAGAAAGTATACCGATATGCAACAGCTCACCGCTTCTGTTCTTAGAGAGTTTATAGACCATATTGAAGTTTCACAGATGGATAAGCAAACGAAAACACGAGAAATCAAAATCGTTTATAATTTTATTGGTGCATTTGATTTTGAACACGCAATGACCAAAACAAAAACTGCTAAAACAAAAAAGAATGGTATAGCCGTTTGACTATACCATTCCTTACTTTGCTGTTTTCCTAACTCAACGCCGCTAACGGGTGGCTTTTTATATCGGATAACAGCAGACAGCAAAAAA
>OGQS01000456.1_pt1 | contig 30894 bp, 32 predicted proteins | sample 1553331 | NCBI WGS metagenome assembly OGQS01 (sample SAMEA2580012, study PRJEB22360) | human gut metagenome | biome: human gut; feature: human-associated habitat; material: faeces | place: Denmark | collected 2008/2010
TCGGATGCTTTAAAGCATCTTCCACACGGATATTCAGAAGATCCTCCTGCTTCTTTCCACGGAACGGGCCACCGGATGCCGTAAGCAGGATCTTCTTCAGTTCATTCTTTCCATGGCTTCCCTGCAGAGACTGGAAAATGGCACTGTGTTCACTGTCCACCGGAAGGATCTTCACACCACATTCCTTTGCAAGCGGCATAATGATATGCCCTGCCGTAACCAGTGTCTCTTTATTTGCAAGGGCAATATCCTTTCCGGCTTTGATCGCTGCAATTGTCGGACGGATACCGATCATACCCACGATCGCCGTTACAAGGATCTCACTTTCCTCCATCGTGGCAATCTCCAGAAGTCCATCCATTCCGGAAACAACCTTTACATCCAGATCCCGGATCCGGCTTTTCAATTCCTTTGCCTTCTCCTCTGTCCACATTGCCACAAGTTTTGGCTGGAATTCCCGGATCTGTTTTTCCAAAAGATCCACATTTGTCCCTGCCGCAAGCCCTGTCACTTCGATATCTTTGTTCTCACGGATCACCTCAAGTGTCTGGGTTCCGATCGAACCTGTTGAACCTAATATTGCTATTTTTTTCATTTGAAACCTCCTGTCAGATTACATCAGTGCAACTGCCAGATAATAAATCACCGGAGCCGTGAAGATCACACTGTCGAAACGGTCCAGGATTCCACCGTGTCCCGGAATCAGTTTTCCGTAATCCTTGATCTCATGATTTCTCTTGATCGCAGATGCTGCAAGATCCCCGATCATGGAAATGATTCCACCAACAAAACAGATCAGCGCATATTCGACGACTCCTGCCGAAGCACCACCCCATTTATTGATTGCAAGAGCGTAAAGCGCGCCGAGAAGTGCTGCGCCTGCAAGTCCACCGATTCCGCCCTCTATGGATTTCTTTGGACTGAGCTTCGGTGCCATCTTATGCTTTCCGATCAGTACACCCACACAGTACGCACAGGTATCACATCCCCAGGAACATAAAAATACAAGTCCCACGAGGAAAAGTCCGTCTTTCAACAGACGTGTCTGATAAATATAGGATAACATAATCGCCACATAAAATACGCCAAAGTACGCAGTCATTACCTGTTCAGACACATATTTCGGAAAGGCAAATACATAAACTGCCATTACAAGGATCAGCAAAATGATTGCAAACATCATCAGATCTTCTTTTTTCTGTGCACGGATCAGAAAATAATATGCAACTACACCTATATAGCCTACGATTCCGAGTGGTGCTTTCTCAATCTTTACAACCTTGTAAAGCTCGGAAACTCCGATCAGACTGATGATCAGAAGTGTTGCAAACAATACATCCCCACCAAGGAAGATCGTTGCAAATGCAATGATAACCAGTACAATTCCGCTGAGTAATCTTGTCTTAAACATTTTCTTCGTCCTCCTTGATTCCGCCGTATCTTCTGTCTCTGCTATTATATTGCTCAATTGCTTTTTCTAATTCTTCTTTTGAAAAATCCGGCCACGGAACATCTGTAAAATAAAATTCTGTATAAGCAAGCTGCCATAACAAATAATTGGAAAGTCTGAGTTCTCCGCTGGTACGGATCAGAAGATCCGGATCCGGAATCCCATGTGTATCCAGATATCCTTCAAACAGTTCTTCTGTAATCTCCTCCGGTGCAAATCTGCCATCTGCACAGTCTTTTGTCATTTTTCGCATGGCACGGATCATCTCATCTCTGCTTCCATAATTGATCGCAATCTGGAAATTCAGTCCGTCATTATTTTTTGATGCCTCTTCCAGTTCCTTAATTCTGGTACGGATATCTTCATCCAGACCTGTCTTATCTCCGATCACACGGACACGCATCCGGTTCTTTTCCGCCGTCTTCAGACAGGTTTTCATATAGTTACGAAGAAGCTTCATCAGTGCATCCACTTCACTCTTCGGTCGACTCCAGTTCTCTGTGGAAAACGCATAGACCGTCAGATATTTGACACCCATCTTATAAGCAGCCTCACAGATCTTTTCCACATTCTTGCTGCCCTGCGCATGCCCGTAGTTTCTCGGCATTCCCTTTGCTTTCGCCCATCGTCCGTTGCCGTCAAGGATAATGGCTATATGCTGCGGTACATTCATCTTTTAATCCTCTCTTGATTGATACTAAATTTGCTGATATAAAAAAGGAAAAGAGGCGCCAAACATCTCGCCGCCCCTTATCTTTCCTTCTTATACTGTCATAACTTCTTTTGACTTTGCATCGACTGCTGCATCAACTTCCTTGATGTATTTGTCAGTCAGCTTCTGGATCTGATCTTCAAGATCCTGAATTTCATCCTCTGAAACGTCTGTGCCTTTCAGCTTCTTGAATGCATCATTTCCATCACGGCGGATGTTACGGACTGCAACCTTGGATGCTTCTCCTTTTTTCTTAACATCTTTCACCAGTTCTTTTCTTCGTTCCTCTGTCAGTTCCGGGAATACCAGACGGATAACAGTACCATCGTTTGTTGGATTGATTCCGATATCAGACATCAGGATTGCTTTCTCAATATCTTTGATGATCTTCTTTTCCCATGGCTGGATCTGGATCATACGTGCTTCCGGAACAGAAATGTTCGCTACCTGCTGGATCGGTGTCGGTGTTCCATAATATTCTACCGTTAATTTGTTCAGAATATTCGGGTTTGCACGTCCTGCACGGATAGAAGCAAGCTCTGTATCCAGTGCATGGATGGTTTTCTGCATCTTTTCATCGTATATTTTTAATTTTTCGTTCATATGTTATCCTCCCTTAATGGGTGCTGCTTATACAGTCACCTTTGTTCCGTTGAAATTACCGCTCATTGTCTCTACGATACTGTTCTCTTCGTTCAGTCCGAATACCAGCATCGGCATCTTATTCTCAAGGCACATGATCGATGCGGTCAGATCTACTGCCATAAGCTTCTTATCGATGATTTCCTGAATAGAAATCTCATCATACTTCTTCGCTTCCGGATTCACCTTCGGATCGCTGTCATAGATTCCGTCAATTGCTTTTGCAAGAAGCATTGCATCTGCTTCAATCTCAATTGCACGGAGAACAGCTCCTGTATCTGTTGAAAAATACGGATGTCCTGTGCCACCTGCGAAAAAGATTACTTTTCCTTCGTTCAGTGCTTCCACTGCTGCATCTTTTGAAAACAGGGAAGTGAATGCTCCACAGACAAATGGAGTGAAAACCTCTGTCTTCATGCCTACATGTCTGAAAATATCGGATACATAGATGCAGTTCATCACCGTTGCAAGCATTCCAATCTGGTCAGCTTTGGTACGGTCGATCGTCTCACTGGTTCTTCCTCTCCAGAAATTACCGCCTCCGGTTACGATTGCAACCTGGATTCCCTGATCTACGATCTGCTTTACCTGCTTTGCAACGCCAATGCATGTTGCCTCATCAAAACCTGTCTTTTTGTCTCCTGCAAGTGCTTCTCCGCTTAATTTTAAAAGAACTCTTTTCATCTGTCTTTGCTCCTGTCTCTTGGTTTTTAAGATACTTTCGCATACCTGGGTTTAGTATAGCATACCTGGGTTTAAAATGGAAGTTCTAAGTTTATTACATTGAGGGTGGGTAGCGCAAAAATTTTATAGATTGAGGGATTGACGCAGAATGTACAAATGATTTTATTTCACTTCCGTTGTGCAAACCATTCCGAGAAGCCTCTGAAAACGAAAATCATTTTCAGCAATGGCTTCAATGATTTTTGAGTCTTCTCTCCATTGCACAACAATTGGAATTGAAATAAAATCATTTGTACATTCTGCTGGTTTTCCCTGATTTGAATGTTTTGGCGTGTGCTCAATGTAATGAACGGAAAGCGGTAGCTTTGGCTCACTGATCGGTTTTGCTTTGACACTACAATTTCTACAATTGATTAGAGCTAAGCTTCTTTATTTTCCGGCTTTCCTGGCAACTGAGCGAGGATGATGGCGCTGAACATCAGAATGCATCCTGCTATTTCTCGGATACTTAGTTTCTGACCTAATATCACCCAGCCTCCGAGGACAGAGAATACGGACTCCAGACTGAGGATCAGGGATGCCACGGTTGGATCGGCATCTTTTTGTGCCACGATCTGGAGGGTATAGGCTACACCACTTGAGAGAACTCCGGCATAAAGTACCGGTACTGCTGCTGCGAAAATATCTGACAGCCGTGGTGTTTCAAATAAAAACATTAGAATTGCCGACAAAACTCCGGTTATAAAGAACTGGGTGCAGGCAATCCGCACACCGTCTGCTTTTGGTGAAAAATAATCGATCACCAGAATGTGGATGGTAAATATAACCGCACATAGCAGTACCAGAATGTCTCCTTTTGCAAGTACCAGCTTATCGGTAATACACAGCAAATACAAGCCTGCGACAGAAATTGCCACGCTTATCCAGATTCTCACTCCGGCTTTCTTTTTCAGAAAAATTCCAAAGATCGGCACAAGCACGATATAAAGTGCTGTAATAAATCCGGCTTTTCCTACCGTTGTGTACTGTATTCCGATCTGCTGCAGGTTACTTGCCACACAAAGTGCCAGTCCACAACAGATTCCACCCAGGATGACATTCTTTTTTTCTTCTTTCCTATCTGCTTTTTTCTGTCTTTCTGCTCCGTCATTTTTCGCACGCCATTTGTCCAGAAAACAGATACATGGAATCAGAAAAATCCCACCGATTAAAGAGCGTACACAGGTAAATGTAAAGGGCCCGATATAATCCATCCCCACGCTCTGTGCTACAAAAGCTGTTCCCCAGATAAATGCGGTCAAAAAGAGCATCAGTGTATTCTTTCCTGTCATTTTCTTCATCGAGCCGTCTCCTATTTGCCAAGTTCGTGAAGATATAATTTTGCTTCTGTTTCAATGAAGATCGTTCCGGCTCCGTTTACACTGAAGAATTCGATCAGAAGAACGTGACGGATTCTTCCGTCCAGAATATGTACACGGTTGACACCATTTTTTGATGCCTGAAGACCATAGCCGATGATCTCGTCAAATTCTTTCGGGAAATTACGTTCTTTGCGCAGTTTTTCTACTTCCGGGACGGTAATCTTATAATAAATATCTTTTCTCTCTTCGTCTTTGTAAATTCCAGGATATTTTGACAGATAAACCAGCTTGTCCGCCTGCATCTTCTCTGCAATCTCAAGTGCAGTCTCTCTTGGATCAATATATTCGCTTTCGTTGTCGATATCATTTGGCACGATGACCGGAATATAATCATTGTCCAGCATCAGACCAATCGTCTCGGTATCCACGCCGCAGATACCGATTGCCTTAACTCCACAGAGTTCAAGAAGCTTGGCAATCCGCTTATTTTCACGGAATTTGTCCAGTCCCATACGGGTATCATGTACCACGATCGGACGCATACCAACGCTCTTTAAAAGAACGATATCCTGCATCAGTCTCTGCTCTTCCACTCCACTGAGCCACTCGGCACATCCGTACTCGATAACTACTGTCTTCTGATTAAAGTCTCTGATATATGGTAATGCATCTATCAGGATTGAAGCTTTATGCTCCACAAGTTCTAATTCTTTATCCATGATTACACCTCATTTTTTGTTTTATCTAAAACAGTATAGCATAGAATGATCTCTATTTGAAGAACCCATTTTTCACAAAAAACAGGAAGTGGCAAATGTTCTGTAAAATCACCCTTTTTCGCTGCTACCACCATTTTTTTCACATCCATTATACCCGGAAGAACCGGTTCCTTGCATCAGCAAAGTACCGGTTCCTCTGTCTCATTTATTTGATTCGTGATATAGGCTTCCATTCCGCTCTCCGGAATCCCAAGTGCTATGGAAAGCTCCGAATACAGGTTGCCTTCTGCCATCCTCAGATAACGCTCGTCAGTCGCCGTGATCTTCTTTCCCTGCTTCAGGCGGGACATCTTCCGCTGATAAAGAGTCTTGATGATCCGCACCCATTCTGCACATTTGCAGCTTTTCATGCATTCCTTGTACTTTTCCTCTCTCTGCTTCTCGCTTCCGATCCAGAGTCCTTCGATCTGTGGAATCTCACGGATCAATTCTTCTGCTTCTTCTTTGGAAATGACTTTTCTCATGACAATCTTCTCATTGTCTACCGGTGTAAATACTTTTCCATGCTTTTCACGTACCGGTCTCAGAATATAATACAGTTTGTCCTTCGGCACTCCATCCATTTTCAGCGTCGTAATTTCAGTCACTTCACAAATTCCTGTCCGGCCATAAACAATCAAATCTCCTACTTCGTACATTCTCTTCCTTCTTTCTTAAACTTGCCGAATCTCTACTTCTTTATTTTATCAGAAAATTAGTTTAAATTCTAATGTTTTTCAGATTTTTGTGAATCTTAGTCAAAGCTAACGCCTGTGGTTTTATGCAATTTTACTAGAAAATAGGGGGATTTTGTCGCAAGATGCGTCCCAAAAAGAATCCTGCCCCATTCCATTACACAATCATCGGAATGGGACAGGATTCTTTTTGGGACTTAGACACTCGACTAAAATTTACTCTTTTTCCACAGTACGAGAAATTGATAAAACCGGGGGAGGGGCGCTTGACCGTTGTTCCAGGTGGAAGGTGTTTCTTGAAGATACGCTTTATTCATATGGGCACTCTTTCAATAAACATTCAACCGCCATCCGGTATTCCCGGATGGTCTGGCTTTTGCGGATTTGCGTCAGATATTCTTCGCTGTTTTTAAAGTTTTTGCCAAGATACCACCAGAGTTCTTTCATTTTGACTACTGCGTTTTTTTCTTCTGGAGATTTTTCGATATAGGCATCAAGAAGATGATCGCAGAATGTAGCAATCTTCTTGGTGTCAAATGTAGATTTCCCTTTTATAACTGCCGGAAAAAATGGGTTCATCAGAATTCCTCTTCCGAGCATGATGCATTCTGCTTCGGGAAATTTCTCCTGGAAAATTTTGTAGTCTTCCGCTGAAAAAATGTCTCCATTATAGACCAGAGGATTTTTGCTGTTCCGGAAGCCGTAGGCAAAAGTGGTCCAGTCGGGTTTGTTTTTGTAGTAATCCTGCTGGACTCTTGGGTGAAAGATCAGTTCTTCCAGAGGATATTGGTTATAGATATCCAGAAGCTCTTCGAACTCTTCCTGATCATATTTACCGCTTCTTGTTTTGATAGAGATTTTCATATCGAGTTGATTGAAAACTTCGGCAAGGAAATGATTCAGTTCATCGGGATAAAACAAAAAACCGGATCCCCTTTTCCGGTTGACGACTGTTTTGGAGGGGCAGCCAAGGTTCAGATTGACTTCTTCATATCCGAATTCTTTCAACTGCCGGGCCAGGCGGATGAAATCCTCGGCGTGGTTGGTCAGGATCTGCGGAACGGTATACATGCCCTCATTATTTTCCGGAAGGATCTCATTCCATTCCTGTCTGCTGAATTTGCCTTTCGGGTTTGGATTTAAAAATGGTGTAAAATATTTATCCATTGGTTCAAAAAAGGTGTGATACGCCCTGCGGTATACCTCACCTGTAATGCCCTCCATTGGCGCCAGATAGATTTTCATGACCTTTCTACCTCCGTCACATAAAGTGTTTCTTTGTCTACCCGGAAATGAATTTCCATTCCCGCGTAAGACATGCCGTAAATCCGGACTGGATCCTTTTGATAAGAAGGTCTCGGATCCTGCTCCAGGATCTGAATCAGTGCTGCTCTTTTTTCAGCCGGAATCTGTTCCAAATACATTTCCGGGAAATTCACATCCAATTTATAATCTTTCTTTTCTTCCGCGAAACCGCCTTTTGCCTCCGGGTGGCTATCCACGTATGGAAGGTAGGGCTTGATATCGTAGATCGGCGTCATATCCAGAAGATCCGCACCTTCCACGATCAGCACCGGACCTTCTTTTTCCCGGAATTCCACCCCCATAAGCTTTACGGAAGAAAGTCCGATCGGATTCGGGCGAAATGGAGAACGGGTGGCAAAAACTCCCACCCGTCTGTTACCACCAAGCCGCGGTGGACGTACCGTCGGGCTCCAGGTATCCCGGATAGATTCCGAAAATTCCCAGATCAGCCACAGATAATCATACGCCTCGATTTCCCGCAGTGCATCCGCATTCTGATATTCCGGCAGAAAATGGATTTCTGCCCGGGTATCCGCAAGATTACTCTGTCGCGGAATCCCGAATTTCTCCACAAAATCAGATCTTATATACGCGATCTGCTTTATTTGCATTGTTCTTTTTCTCCATCAACAAACATCATCACAAAAGCAACCGCCAGAATTGCAGAAGCGATCAGAAGTGCCTTTTCAGCAAACATTTCCACACAGGCATTTCCGATAACTGCACCGATCACAAAGAAGAAGATGATTCCATAGTACAAAAGTCCTTTCTTGATATACTCTTTATCCTTCGTGTTCGCATAACTGCACATATGCTGGGTCGCACTTCGTAAGTTTCCGATGCACATGGTGGTTGCAATTCCGTTTCCATGGATTTTGCGGAAGCTTTCCACCTGAATCCCACATGCAAGGGACGTGAGTGCATTCGCCACCAGATTAAAATCCTGTGGGATAAAGCTGACACTCAGTAGGATCACTGCCTCACAGAATACCGAAATCTGCCTCCAGTGCAGAAGTGTCAAATCTTTCGTCCGTATTTTCACCAGATCCGCAAGGGCGATTCCAATGGCAAATGCCAGCACCGGAACCAGATAGTGGAGTGCCATCTGCCAGTTTCTCTCTGAAATATTGATTCCAAGAAGCAGAATATTTCCGGTTTGTGCATTGGCAAATACTTTTCCTCTGCACATATAGGAATAGGCATCCATAAATCCACCGGCAATCGCAAGGATCACACCAAGTTTAATTGATTCTGACATCTGTTTTGAAAATTTCAAGTTACTCATCCTCTCTGTCGTATGCTTTGATGTATACAAAATTCTCATTGTTTCGTTCTGTATGATAATCCAAATTCAGTGCCGCGTCAAGAAAATCCTTACCACCGGACTCCACTGCCTTCACCGTCATGCCAAGTGCCTCTTCCACGTCCTGCACCGTCAGATCATCCAGAAAGACCTCTTCTCCGCTTCGCAGCATATTGATCGGAATCTGCAGAGTATCTCCCAGATCCTCTCCTGCTTCTTTTCTCTCTTTTAACTGTGCCACCAGATCCTGTCCGGTAATCAGACCGGATACGGTGATCGTCTCACCAAAGAAATCATTACGGATGCAGGCAACCGTGATCTTTACTTTTGGAAATGCTTCCGTGATCCTGTCTGCAAATTCCTGAATTGTCGGATACGCAAGCTTTGCAGTCGCAATGGTAAATGTCCGTGCGATCCCTTCTTTTAACTTTGGATATTCTTCACTTTCCTGAAGTTCTTCAAAGGCATGGTAAAATTCATCTCGTAGGAGCCGCATCATGCCAACACCATTTTCCAGCTGGATATATCCGTCATAACGTCCTTCCTCTGGGAAATCCCGCTCTGCAAGGATATACCACTCGTCACTTGCATGGATAAAATGAAGTCCAAACTCGTCATACGCCTTCTTCTGATAGCTCTCGATCAGATCAATGACCTCTTCCGCTTCTTCTTTATCAAAAAGCTCCAGTGGATAAAGTCCCTCCCTGTATTTGGAAAGTCCTGCCGGAACCACTGACACACTCCGCATAAACGGCAGATACTTCATCAGATCTTCGATAGAACGCTTCAGCTCATCCTTATCATTAACTCCCTTGCACAGTACGATCTGCCCATTCATCTCCACATGTCCGGCATACAGATCATCCAGGAATTTCAGCTTTTCTCCGGCGAAACGATTGTGGAGCATCTTGCAGCGCAGCTCCGGGTTCGTTGTCTGCACAGAAATATTGATCGGCGCAAGCTGCATCTCGATAATACGGTCCACATCTTTCTGCTTCATATTCGTCAGGGTAATATAATTGCCCTGCAGGAAAGACAGACGGGAATCATCATCTTTAAAATACAAGGTCTCACGCATTCCCGGCGGCATCTGGTCGATAAAACAGAAAATACACTTGTTGCTGCAAGAACGATAGTCGCTCATCAGACCATTTTCAAATTCTACGCCAAGGTCATCATCATACTCTTTCTCGATCTCCAGAAGCCATTCTTCCCCGTCCGGCTTGCGGATCAGCACTTCTACATACTCATCCTTGATCATGTAACGATAATCAAAAACGTCCTCTATTTTCTGGTTGTTTATTCGTAGAAGGACATCTCCCGGCTCAATCTCCATCGCCTCGGCAATTGAATCCGGGTAAACCTCACGGATCAGATGTCCCTGATACTCATTTTTCTTACTCAAATTATATTCCTCCCAAAATTCGGAATCGGAAACAAGACCTTTTCCAGGCTAGCTTCTTCTTTCATGTAATCCTCATATTTTTATCATAAACGACTTTTCCTGCAATGGTTACATACTTTTTCATCATACCATAAAACTGTAAATTTCGATAGGGATAAAATTCAGAAGCCTGAAACAAAAATTCACCCATAAATTCAAACGATACCTTTCATTCTCCAACCAAACACCGGGGAACGAAACCTTTTACGGTTCCATTCCCCGGTGTCCGGTTTGTATATATGGTTATCTATATACAATTTCCATATGCTTCAAAATAAAATATTCTATTTCTGATGCCGCATGTTACAAGAAAGGCTTGCGGTCTTTTATTAGAAACGGCTAAATCAAGTTCCTCCTATTCTTACGCGTATAAGTATTGTCGACTTCTATATAGTAGCATATCTGCAGTGTACTTTCCTAGTGGTAAAAAGGGAGATTCTTTTGCTACTGAAAATACCGGTTTGACAGCTTGCGAAATTCACCGAAATGTATCGAAAAATGTTTTCTTTCTCCGAATTCCTTTTAATTTTTCAAAATAAATTTTCTTCTTTGTAATATCTGTTTAAAATCAGAAACAGGATTTTAGTGATTTTTTACAGAAAATCCGTTCGATTCTACACTGCATCCCCACGCTCTGTCACCAGCTCATATCCAACACTTGCTACTCGTCTCCCCATACATCCGCGACATTCTGCTGCCTCTTCACCGGTACAGATCTTGTTGTCATAAAGCTCATACTGCTTCCGGTTCTTCACCGGAGAAAGGTTCGGCATCACGACATTGGCTCCGGCCTGCAGACCTTTTTCCCTGCCGAGCGGATCCATCGTCCCAAGTGCTGTCGTTGCCGGAAGAAGTACCTTCGGCAGCAGGATTCGGATCACAGCGAGCAAAAACAGTGTCATCTCCACACTTCCTGCCGGTTCTTTTGCAAACTGCGTATCATGATGTGGGATAAACGGTCCGATTCCCACCATCTCCGGCTGCAATTCTTTCAAGAATACCAGGTCTTCTGCCAGATCTTCTGTCGTCTGATAAGGTGAACCAACCATCATGCCAGCCCCCACCTGATAACCAAGCTTCTTCAGATCATACAGACAATTCTTCCGGACTGCGAGACTCATTTTCTCCGGATGTAGCTTCCGGTAATGCTCCTCATTCGCCGTTTCATGGCGAAGCAGATACCGGTCTGCTCCAGCTTCCCGAAATCTCTTGTAACTCTCATAAGACTTTTCTCCGATAGACAAAGTCAGTGCACATTCCGGATATGCCTCCTTGATTTTTTTAATAATCGCCACCATCCGGTCATCCGTATAATAAGCATCTTCTCCGCCCTGTAGCACAAATGTCCGGAATCCAAGCTCATACCCATTTTCACAGCATGCCATGATCTCATCCTCTGTCAGACGGTAGCGCTTTGCATTCGTATTACTCTTACGGATTCCGCAGTAATAGCAGTCATTCTTACAATAATTGGTATATTCGATCAGCCCTCTGGTAAATACCTTTTTCCCGTAATAAATCTCCCGGATACGGACTGCTTCCTCTTTCAGTCTCCGGACTGCCTCCGGATCTTCTGCACATTTTATCAATTCGACAAAATCTGATTTTGTAAAATCCGGATTCTCGATAAATCTTTCGTAAACTGGTTTCATTTTCTATATTCTCCCTGCCTGGTTTTCTGTATCTTTTCTGAATTTATGGGCATTTGTCCATGAAATTATAAAATTTATTCTATCACACTTCGTCAGCCGCGGCAATCACTCCATCAATGTCTACGATTTCGTCAAGCGGAATCCGGTCTCCACTCTGCAGTACGATTTCATTCAGATAGGTGTCAATCCTCCGGATACATCCGGACTTCTTCTGGTAAGAGCCACCTTCCTTTTTCTGATCCGATACAAAATATTCAAAATCCACTTCCCGTGGTTCCTGACTCTGGCATACTTCCCGTAAATACAGATCCAATATCTGTCTGCAATCCTCACTGAGTCTGCGTTTCCGCTCGGTCAGTCTTTCGGTCTCCCTGATTGCATCTTTATGTCCGGTCAGCGCTGCAAACGGGGCAAACTGCGCCGCTCTGTCCTGCCTTGACATCTGCGGATGTCTGACCGATACATGATGCGGTAAATGAATGATATCCTCATATCCTGTCATGCCTTATGTCCTCCGATCTGCTCATTCCGCGCTTTGGCAGTGGCTCCTTCCTGAAAATTAAGTCCCTTCAGAATTGCATTCTTCCCATACTTCTTCTTAATCGAAAGCACTGCCTCCTGCATCTTCTTCTCCCGTTCAAGCTTCTCATCCTGCTGCTTCTTTTCATTGCCTCCGGTAAAATCAGTAAACAGATCCAGTTGCCGGAATTCTGTCTTATCTGCCGCTTTCTTTTCATCCAATACGTGATTCGCTGCCATCGAAATCCGCCGCACCATTAAATGCGGATTCACAATCCGGTCATACAGTTCCATCACTGCATCCGTTATCATTCTCGCAGAAGCTGTATACTCTCGTAGATTCGCTGTTCCATGTGCATGCTTTGGAATCTTTCTTCCATACCGGTCCACTGTCACCTCCCCTGTATAACCTTTTCCACTTCTCAGATTCTCGATATCATATCCGACAGTCAGCACGATCTGATCCGTAACCAGATGCTTTTCTACAAGATCAAGTGTCAAAAGGTCCAGCATCTCTTTAACCACAATTTTCGCCTTTTGGGCATCATACGGGCAATGTAGTACCTGTCCTGCACCAACACTGTTATGCTCCGGCTGATACGCTTTTACATCTGCAATCGTACACGGTTCCCACCCCCAGGCATGATCGATCAGAAGTTCTGCATTCACACCGAACATTTTATACAAAAGCTCTTCGTTATAAAATTCATTCTCTTTTCCAACCGAACATCTGGCAATATCTCCCATGGTATACAGTCCACATTGTTCCAGCTTTTTCGCATAGCCTCTTCCCACACGCCAAAAATCCGTAAGCGGTCTGTGATTCCACAAAGATCTGCGATAACTCATCTCATCCAGACTTGCAAACCGGAAATCATTCTCATCCGGTTCGCTATGCTTTGCCATGATATCCATCGCAATCTTCGCCAGATACAGATTCGTACCAATTCCAGCTGTCGCCGTAATCCCGGTCTGCTCATAGATTTCCCGCATTATCTTTCCTGCAAGTTCTTCCGGTGTCAGCCGGTAAGTATGCAGATAATCGGTAACATCCATAAAAACCTCATCGATTGAATAGACATGTATGTCTTCCGGTGCAACATACTTCAGGTAAATGTCATAAATCCGGGTGCTGTACTTCATATAGAGTGCCATCCTCGGAACCGCCGTGATATAATCCAGTGCAAAGCTTCGGTCTGCCTTTAATTCCCCGGTGTCACAGGATTGCCCGGTAAATTCATGTCCTCCATTTTTCCGCTTTCGCTCGTCATTGATCTCCTTCACCTTCCGGACAACCTCAAAAAGTCTTGCCCTTCCCGGAATCCCATATGCTTTCAGCGCAGGAGAAACAGCAAGACAGATCGTCTTCGTTGTCCTCTCCGGATCGGCTACAATCAGATTCGTCGTAAGCGGATCCAAATTCCGTTCCTTGCACTCCACCGAAGCATAGAAAGATTTCAGATCAATTGCTACATAACTGCGTGTCTGCTCCGGCATTCGCCGCACCTCCTAACACTTTTCAAGGGAACATATGTTCTCTTTCCGATTATACTATATTTTTTCGCCGACCACAAGATTACAACTATAGATTTTTTATTTTTTAAGCAGTTGGATATTCAGATCCACATTTCCTTCAATCCCCGCCACACTTCCGGTGCTGGAATACTGCCACATAGTGAACTTATATGGAGTCTGCGGAAGTTCTTCATAATCGGCATACCAGACCGGATAATCCAACAGCTTTTCCAGATCCAGTTCATACGCTTCCCACAGCATATTGCTGTAAATCATGGCATCATATCCCGCTTCTTCTATTTCTTTACAAAATACCTTCGCATTTTGGGTAAATTGTTCTCCCGTTACACCATCCGTCCGTGCTTCGTCTTCCAGAATATGCTCTGGATCGTACACAACCGGCATCTGAAGCTCCTGCCCTTTCAAATGTTCCAGAACAAAATCAGCCTCGTCCTTTGCCTCTTCTTCATTTACCGCCTGCGAGAAAAAATAAACGCCCACATCTATTCCAGCTTTTCGGGCATTTTCCATATTCTGTTCAAACTTCTCGTCCGCATTTAACGTACCTTCTTCACCATAGCCACGATATCCGATCCGCAAAATTGCGAACTCATAGCCCGCTGCTTTCACCTGCTCCCAGTCAATATCTCCCTGGAAAACAGATACATCTACGCCCAGCCTTGAAGTATATTTCTTATCCTCATAGCTGATCTTATTTTCATTTTTTACAAAAAGTGCTTTATCATACGGATTCTTCGCAACTGCTTCATTGATTTCCACCGTATAACACTCTCCGTGTGCATCTACAAAATCAAGCGTATTTTTCTCATCTGTACTTTCCGCATTTTTTGCATCCGCAGAAGTTTCTGCTGTTTTCTTTCCAGAACATCCTGCAAGCAAAGCTACTAACATTCCGAAAATAATCCATCTTACTTTTTTCATCTATTCTCCATTTTTCTTCTTTATATTTTCCACAGATTCTAAAATGTAAACTGTGTATTGCTCCACAAAAGGTTATTATTTATCTCTTTTCTCTTCAAACCTGCAAGTGCAATTTTTTTATTTCAAAACATCTCATGTTATTGTTTATCAAGCCATCCTATCATATTCTAATTGCAATATATGATACTTCTGCTTTCACTTGCAGATTTTACAAAACTTTCTCCTTATAATCCCTATAGTTGTTCTTCAAACTCTTCACAGCGCATGATTTCCTTCACCGCATCCGTCAGTGCATAAAACAAATACGCATCTTTCACTCTTGCTTCCGGATGCGAAAATGAGATGACAACAGATTTGTCATCTCTGAAATACCAGATTCCCCTTGAAGTCATTTTCCAGTCAACCTCTCTGTCCTTATAACATGCATCCATAAAAGCATACTCCGTGCCACAGCAAATAATAAAGTCTGCTTTATACAAATCAATCTGCTCCTTGATAATGTCATGATGATCAACTGCTGCCCTGTAAATTTCACCATTATTTGAAGTATGTCCACCAGAAGTTTTCTTCAAATTGACCGCTGCTATTTTCTTCAACTCCCCCAAGCGTCTCTGTTCATTGTCCATCTCCATCTCAGACCACGGAAATTCTTTTTCCCAGGACAGAATTCCTTCCGTCCAGCGTGCAATATTATCCCATGTCTGTGGTCTTCCACCCTCATAAACAAAATCCCGCAGGTCCCAGCTTTTTCCGCCATTTACTTCTTTTAAGATATATACGATCTTATATCTGGCATTTAAAAATAACTGCTCGCAGATCACTCCATCGGCTACAATGTCGGGATCTTTTTCTCTTAATTTTTGAAATAAAAGCTCCTCTCGTTCTTTAATCGACATAGCTTTTTCCTTCTCTTTCTAACAAATATCTGAAATTCAAATCCTTATGAATTATATCATTCTATTCTATATTTTCCAACTATCAATGGTAAACGCTCTTACTTCTCCCATTTTCTCATTTTCCAAACAGAATATCCATCCCAACAATATTTAAGTTGACACACCGAAGATTATAGCCGAAAATTATGTATATCAGATACTTAAAAATAACTGATAAGCAGAAAGGACTACTCTATGAGGGAATATGTATATTTATTTGAACTCGATTCAGTAAGAAAAACAGATGAAGAAATAATAGCCGGACAAAAAGCTTTATATAACGAAATTGTCAACAACGGAAATATTGTCGTGCTGACCTATAATCAATTAGTGGATTCCAGAGGATTTTTTAGTTTATTAAAAGATTCCGAATACCAGAAATATTTTATCAAACTTTTTGAAAATGGTGCAATCCGTATATCCCAGTATGGTGATATACGAAGTTTATCCCAGTATTTGATCAACTCTGTTGAATCAGAAAAACAATTTATCTATTCTGCCCTGCCTGTAAAATCTTCTCAAAGAAGACTTCTGTCCTTAATCAAACGAAGTTTATTATATTCAGATCTTTCTGAAATATTTGAGTATTCTACAGGTACAAATCGCTCCGAAAAAGAGCTGATCGAACTATTTGAAGAGCTTGTAGACGATGAAACCAAAAGCCCGGAAAACTCAGAAGGAACTCAGAAAAAAAAGAAAATTTTAAAACAAAGTTCTTTATTCGATGAAAAAGCTGTCAACCATTTAAAAGAGTCTGTCGTACAGGAAATGCGTAATATATTGCAAAAATTATATTGGCTGCTCTCAACCGTACTACGTTTGAGCGCATTACACGATATTTATATTCCTCCGAAAGCTCCCGAAGAATATAAAAAACTAAAAATGCAAAATATTATTACATTTGTAACAGAATTTGAAAATCCACAAGATCCATTATGGGATAAAGCAATCCACATTATAAAGAATCTCTCATGTTATCAAAATGGTAATAATGACCGATCTGTTTATTTACATAAAATAAAGCAAAAATTCAAAGAAGATGCATCCAAATGCAAAACTCCATATCAATATGCAGAGGCAATTATCAATATCTGCTATAATTACGCCTGCGAGCTAAGTATATGTAATGTTACAAAGCATTATGATGTAAATGAATTGTCCGAAAATTTCAGCGGTGAAAAAACAACTTTTCGTTCTGACTTTTTAAATCGTTTAAACCAAGACTGGCATGATGGGAATCTTGCTGATGAAAAATATTTATTAGATGAAACAATGTATTTTAAAGAATTTGAACAGCTGAAAGCTTTACCCAAGTTCAAAATAGCGGCTCGCTACACAGGATACGTGTCATATAAAACAACAGCGGAAAATGAAAGCATTATTTATCGATATGAATATAATTTCAACAAGAAAGTTCAACACCATAAAAAAGAAATTCATGCCTCAATAAGAAAACACCTGTTACTTGCAATCATATGTCTGTTTCTGGCTTTTGCCATTGATCGTTGCTTAGATCTGTTTCAGAATCAGCTTCAGATATATATGACAGCATTTTCTGCCACAAAGAGGCTGACTCTTCTGCCATGCATAAAATGGTTCCATATTCCTGTCGGTCTAAAATCAGTCGCCGGTCAGGCACTGGAATGGTTGCTTCTTTTGATCGTCAGTGAAGTGGTCACCTCTGGACTTGCCCATGTGTGTCCAGTACTATCCTCTCTGTCAGATGCACTTGGAGATATAGGCAACCTAATCAAAGATGCTATTGATATTTCCTTTGCCAAACCAGCTATTTACAACAATAACTGCATGGCAGACATTGCGGCCGGTGAAAAAAGAAATAAATCGGTTCCTATTTCATTAGTCCTTTCACCTGAACTCAAAAAATACATAAAATACCAAAAGAATGGGACTCATGCAGATTTATTTAAAAATTCTTCGATCTATCCGATTGCAGATGTGAATGATGAATCAATAACAAAAAATCTGATGCAGTTAGAAGAATTATATGGCTATAAATTCGGAGTCGTATATCAGAGTAATTTCAATACACTGATTGTAGATCCTATAAAAAGCAGTAATTCTGAAGCTCCGAAAAAGTTCTTTCCTTACGAACGAATTGTTTCACCAAACGGAAAAAACGGGGTTGTTATGATACCGAAATACAAAAATAACTTTTTATTGTTAAATCAGTATCGACACGCACCAAGAAAAATGCAGTATAGTTTTCCAAGAGGATTTTCAGAGGATAATTTAACTTCATCTGAAAATGCGGCAAGAGAGCTAAAAGAAGAAATCGGCGCAACCATCGTCAATGAGCCAATTCTGCTCGGAAACGTAATTTCTGACAGCGGACTTACAGGCAACAGGGTTGATGTATATTTGGTAGAAATCGAATCTTTTCAGCAAAACCAGCTAATTCACGAAGGAATTAAACAGATTATAGAAATTCCTGTCAATAAAATGGATGATTGGATTCGTCAGGGGAAAATTGATGATGGATTTTCTTTGAGCGCATATGCATTATATCAATCACATATAAAATAAAATATTTAACGATAGCACCCGGAAATCAACAATACTTTGCAACTGACTTCTCCGAGTGCTATTTTTTCAAGGCTTACATATCATAGAAACAGCACACTGTTCCCTGTCGGGTTGTTCTCCGTGTAATGCTCGTAGATCAGATCCAGCAGATTCTCCACTGGTGGGTAATACTCCGGCTCCGTTTTCTTAATACAATCCTCTAGCAACTCCTTCAATTTTTCTATAATGCTACCATCCTTCCCAACTGAGATTCACATCCTCAGTTACGGCACATATTACTGCACACTTCTGTACATAGCAACCTGTTTTTTGCGGTTTTTCGGATGACCCATCTTCTCCTTCACTTCGTCCGGCACATCGATTAGTCCGAACCGATAGAACATCCCATAGATGTAGGTCACGCCTCGGATATCGCCCAGAGATTTCGGACGGTCTACCACTTCTCCTTTAATATTCTTCAGCGCCAGCAGCACTGAACTCCATGCCAGACTCTTGCTCTTCTCCCGTCTGTCGATCCACAGTTCTTTCGTGTACTCGCCGTTCCTGCCTTTTCTCACCTCATAAGCAAATGGCAATCCAGAATAAGTTTTGAATTTCACGCCAGCACAGGCCAGAACCACTCCCCAAAAGTTTTCTTCTGTCGGATCGGCCCTCCACCGCTTCATTGCTCTGTATCTCCGCTGCCGCTCTGCCCCAACACTGATCTTCTCTTTTTCTGCTGTACTTTGGAAGTACACGCCCTTTTTATAAGGCAGATACGAGGTAACAGAGGCTTTGGAAAGTTTCAGGGTGTTTGCAGTTGAGAGTATAGAGGTTTTGTAGTCCTGTGTTTCTCGGTATTCTTCAAAAGTGTTTTTTACTTTTTCCGCCACTTCTGATTCATACACACCTGCCGTGATGAGCAGCTTTCTTACTTTGATGGGGTTTAGAGCTAGAGCATCAGCGATGGATTGGAGGGAGCAGTCTTCCTCATAAAGCACCACTGCACTTTTCATCTGCTCTTTCAGATTCTTCCCGGCATCATACTCCGGCTTCAGCTTCTTCCGGCCACCGCCTGGTTTTCTTGTTTTCTTCATTTTACTCATGCAGCTCCAACGGCAGTCCGTCCGGGTCATGGAAAAAAGTCATCTTCTTGCCAGTGTAATCATCCACACGGATTGGCTCACATTCAATCCCGACCTCTGCCAGCTCATTCACCGTCTGCTCCACGCTGTCTACGCAGAATGCAAGATGACGCAGCCCACAAGCTTCCGGGCGGTTCACACGCTTCGGCGGGTTTTCTTCTGCAAAAATCTCCAGCTCTGTGTGTTCGTTAACACGCAGATCTAGCTTCCAGTCCTTACGCTCTGGGCGGTAGTTTTCTCTGATAACAGAGAATCCCAGCTTGTTCACATAGAAATCCTTTGCGGCTTCGTAGTCAGATACGATAATTGCAATATGATGTATTTTTGATAAATTCATTTTTCTCGCGCTCCATTTCTTTAAATTTTGTTCTTCTTTTATTTCCGTTACAAACTATACGACTACCTTCAAAATATACCATGTGAACTCCTGGAGTTCAGTTTGTCCACACGGCAAATATTATTTCAGCTTTTCCAGAATCTCATCCGCGCTCATACCGCTGGCTAATAATCTCTTAACCGCACTCTCGGCTTCAGCCTTCTTTGCTTCTTCAGCGCCTTAGCATCTGCCTTTGCCTTCTTCGCTTCCAGCGTTGCCACTTCTTTTTGGACCTTTTTCAGAGCAGTCTTCTTCTCTTTCAGATTAACCTTCAAAGAGTCAATGTTGCCGGTGATGGATGCGATCTCAGTATTCAGAGAGGCAATAGTCTCCTGTTTCTCTACAATCTGGGATGCGTAGTCTTTGGGTGTATTGGTTTTTGGACGTTTTTTGCTGCCTTTCGTTCTGGGCATGGTGATAACCTCTTTCCTTCTTCAAAATATTAAAAGATTACTCGTTATCATTACCTTTATTTTCATTTCCATCATGCGAGAACTGAAGATAATTTGTACCCCGCATGGCATCTGCGTGATACTCTTCGCTATTCCTAGAACTCGATTCCGCTGTACCTCGAACCAAACGCTCATCCATTGGTCCAGTTTTTCTACATGCTTCAAGTATGCTCTTCATATTCATATCTTCTCTATCTGGCATATCACTTTTCCCCTTATAATCCTAAAAAATACTAATAATCGCTAACGCAATCAATGCAAAAATACTCACGCTGAATGCATTAACGCACCTATTAAATGCGGTATAGCCTTTTTCTAATACTGCATTGTTCTTCGATGTATGTTGAACATAAAGCCTTCCAATAAATCTCACTGCTGTTGTGTCTTTTTCATCTGGAACTCCTTCTGTTAATAGTAATCCAGCATCCAATCTTTCAAATCTCACACTCTTCAATAAACTAACGCTCATAACAAGCATTCCAACATTAGCGGTTCTGCCCCCCTATAAATTTCATATTATATAACACGGTCTTTACGATATTTTTCAAGTACTTCTTAGGGTAACATCTTTTTACTGCTTTCTTAAATCCATACCCCTTTTTCAATTCCTTAAAAAACACTTCCCGTTGCTTAGGCTTCTGAGAGGGCTGATATAATTGATGATTGCTTTCTATCGCTTTTTTCAAATCAACATCTACAAGAGTTAAATCTGCTTGATCTATAAGTTCTTTTCCCTTTTCATTTTGGCAAAGCACTAAAGAAATACCCTTATCTTGGATGCTTTTTTCAAGTTCACTTCCCCATGAATCCCCCAGGGTAATATCACCGGACCTTTCAATCTTGGCATATTGACATTGATAACAATTCTCCGTGTATGTTGTCGAGTTCAAAAATGTCATCAAATAATTATCGGTTGTTATCGGAACCGCAAAACGCTTTCCATTCTGTTCCAATTTAAAATTATTTTTCTCCCGAAATCTAATGCTTTGAACTTCTGTTAATCGAATCCCATAATCAAACAAAAAGCTGTCCAAAATTTGTGGTGAAGGTGTTCCATGGCAAATTAAATCAGCGGTATACAAATTTTGATGATTCTTTGTATAATGCCTGACCGCTGAAACCTGACATGGCAACCCAATAAAAAGCACCTTTCTTCCTAATTTGAGTTTTTCTAAAATTTTCTTATATACTCCCTCAGGATTACTTTTCACATATTTTGAACCTGTAAATTTACACACTTCATCTTCTGTCTCAGCAAAATCAAACTCAAACTTCCCAAAACTAAATGTGCAGCTACAAACAATCCCTCCATTTTTTATGAAAGCTCGTTCTACTGCTGTTGCAACTCCTCCAGATGAAGAGCGCATACGAACGCAATCATCTTGCGCCCATCCCTGTTTCCAATAAATCGGTTTAGTTAGTACTTGTTCGGCGTTGTTTTGGCATGCACTATGGCATGCATTACATTGAATACATTTCTCAGAATCAATTACTGCATTATATTCCATCCACGAATCAATTACTTTTATAGCTTTTTTAGGGCAAACATCAATACACTCCATACACCCTGTGCACTTACCTTTTTCACATACTGTAGTCATATCATCGTCTTCCTTTTAATTTTAATATTTTTCTCACTATGGAGAGCCAAATATCTGAAAACAAATATATAGTAACGGCTAGAATGACGCATTGTAGTAAAAAACTGAACCTATTATCAATGAACATCAAGCCCACAGACAACACTAAAGCCGTACTTCCCACAATAAATTCTTTATTATTTATATTATATTGAATATATTTTCTTGTATGAAAAAGTCGAAAGACAAATACAAGTATATAACTAATACACGTAGCAATTGCAGCACCATAAACGCCTACTTGTGGAATTAATATAAAATTCATTGCAATATTAAATATCGCTCCAAAAGTACCAGAAAAAAGATAGCCAAAACTATCTTTGTGAACCGTATAGCTTGTAGCCATGAAACTAGCCATTGTCAAATATACGCATCCGACTGTCAAAAACGGCGTATATTTCCACGCAGAATAATACTCTTTTCCCACATACACACTTAAAAACGGTTTCATAAATGTTAACAAACCTATTCCAATCAACATAACAATTCCAATTAGAACTCTAAATATTTTATTATTATATTCGCTTTCATCTTCTGTTCCTTCTTCACGAATTGCAGAATAACTCCACGCTTGATTGAATATTGTTGTCAATGTAGAAACTAGCGTAGGGAACTTATATGAAACGGCGTAAATTCCATTGGCTGCCACACTTATCATGCTAGACACCATAATGCGATCCGAAGAATTCATAATCCACCACATAAATGAATTCGGAATTAATACCACGGAATATCTCGCCATCTTGATCAGTAGATCTCTATCAATCCTTGAAAATGAGAATGATTTATATCCTTTTCCTACAATAATTGCATATATGGCAGTGAGTGTATTTGCTATAATGTAAGCTTTTAAATACCCATCAACACCTTCTTTAAAGACCAAGAGGAACAGAATATTTAACACCGCAATAAAAAAAGTATGTAGAACATTTCCTATCGAGTAATAAATCAACAGTTCTTTCCCGCGCAAATCGCACAAATAAAGCTGACTTGCTGCCAAAGAAACGACATAGAAATAAACAAACACGGCATATTCAGAAATCTTGTCAAAAGAACGACATATCGGAAAAATCAATAACCCAACCATCATTCCGATTAACAGTATTCCCGTCCCTATTTGGGTAATTTTTCTAGTATTGGCATCCTTATCCAATGCGAACCTCATAACAGACTCACAGATATTTAAAGTAAGAAGTGGAACCGCAACTGTTCCAACTGTCGCAACCAAATCAACGACTCCATATTCAGCAGTTGTAAGTGCATTTGTATATAACGGAATCAAAAAAAATGAAATAAGTTTTGATCCAAGATTTCCCAAAGTAAATATAATAGTGTTTTTTATCAAATAACTGTTTCTGCTATTTCCCATTCTCTACTGCTTGCTCCTTGATTATTTTTATAGTCATCTTTCATTCAAAAATGAAATCCAATCAAATTCATCAAGCCAACGTTTTCCAGTAAATTTACTTTGATAATCACAAAGATTTTTTACATTTTGTATATCTACTTCGCTTTTCGGAATATAATACGCCGAACGATACTGTGGATATTCTTTTACCGTAAAAATGACTTTATGTTTAAATTTCAAACTATCGAATGAACAAATATCCTGTTCCGTACATCCATCTTTTTGCACCATAATAATATAAAGATTGTCCATATTCAGCCGCTCCAAACGTTCGATCCATTTCTGTTTTGCCTGTTCAAACGTTTCATAATGTGTAAAATAGACATGGATATCTTCTAACTTTCCAACCGGATAACCGTATTTTTCACTGTTTTTCTCATCCATTTCGATTTTGCAATCATATAAATAATACTCCAATTGACTCAAAAATTTGATGAATTCCTTTGGAGTAAACCAAAGATTTACAGTTGGTGAGTTGAATCGTAATCCCAATTCATGACTCACCACCCCCTCCCACGCAGTTCATTGAAATAATTGAGCAATCCTTGTTTTTTATTTTTCTTTGATACTCTTTATCCATATGCATACGTAGAATTCTTCTATAAATCTTATTTATTTTTTCCATCTTCGTCACTCATTTATAAGTTTTCTTTCAAATACTTCAATGATTTTTCTCTTTCCAAACCCAGTATCTCACCGATTTTTTTCTTATCCAGCTCTTTTTTCAGCACTATATCCAATTGAGAGATATCGGTAATAACATGACTCTGTATTTGAAGGCGTTGCGTTAAATCCTCCAATTTATTCTGGTTACTCTCTCGAATCAATACCGCCATTCTCTTTCCAAATTTTGCACCAAACAGTGTTCCGTGAAATGTGTCCGTTACAATACATTCTGCATTCTGAAAAGCTTTCAACAACTCAAACGGAGTTAGTGTTTCATACGAAGGTATCCATTTCTGCCTTCCAAACGGAGCCACAATCTTCAAATTGTACTTCTTGCAGTATTCAGAAATTGCCTTAATTTCCTCTGGGTCACTAAATCTCTCGGCATAAGAATAAACAATGCAATATTTTTTAGGAAGTTTAGAATTCACTGTAATATTCCTGATTTCATCATCAAAGTTTCCTACAGCCACCGGATCTAAATTATATACAGGCTTTTTTTCGGAAATTTTCTCTACAAAGTCTGCAGTGTTTTTATCCCGCACGGATACAACTGACAAATTCAACATCGCACTTTTAATAGCTTCTCTCAATTCGTCCGACAAATTATCCACTTTTGTCGATCCGCAACTTGCTGCATATGTGATTACCTTTTCAGCAGCTTCAACTTTCCCAAATAGCTGCGAAGAAAAACCCCATTTGGATTTTTGTAAGCAGTTGAAAACCTCATCACTTCCTATTACGCATGTATCAAAATGCTCGTCGCCGTTCACACTATTCAGACCTGTGCTATTTCTAAATTCATAAAAAACTCTCCGCAAATTTCTTCCAAGTATTTTGCCCTTAACACGATTCCATTGTGTTTCTAACCAGCTATCATTTTTTTTGTCAATATCCTTTTTTTCACATTGTATACTTAGAGCATCATCCGTTCCTTTTTCTATCGCAAGAAACCTCACCTCATTACCTAAACTTTCTATCATTTTTTTTAATGAATACGCTTGTAAGACGGATCCGTAATTGTTAACCTGTTGCATTGATAAAATATATACCTTCATATTTAATTTCTCCTTCAATCACTCGACCGTATTGAACCATCGGCATCGCAATTCCATCGAATTAGACATACACCTAAGAAAAAAAACCAGTTCAAGGCCACTTCAAAAATTGATGCAATAATCATTCCATACACAATAATTGAAATATAAAAAGACTTATCTGTCTTGAGAGTATTTTTAAAGCTCCAGAAGACAGTAACAATTAATGAAACTACACTCAAAAATCCCATATTCACCATGATTTCAAATAATCCATTCTGTGCATTTGCATATAATCCTGTCATATTCTTCATCATCGAATTGCTATACCCATATCCAAACCAGAATCTACTTCTAATGATATTCAGCAAATAATCATTATATATTTCCAAACGCCCAGTCACGGTGTAAGATCTGTTGAAGTATCCAAATACGATATTATTTACAAATTCATTTTTAAGAATTTGTCCCATAACCAAAACAACCAGTGCAGACATAATTAGTGCTGTTACCGCAAATCTTTCATTTAACAGCAACATTCTGATTTTTTGAAATGGAACTATTGTTGCTATAAACAGCACTGCCAAAGTTACCGTACCCGTAGCACAACCTATGTATAAGGTAAGTGCAATTGAACTTATAAACAAAGCAATATAGCAAATTTTATTTTTCCATAAAATCATCTCATGTGTTGCACCATATAAAGCAACAAAAAATATAAATAAATATGAAGATGTGAATTTATTTCCAAAGATGTATGCAGGCTGATTGCTGTTATTCACTGTACCGACCAATAATATTGAAACAATTGTCAATATACAATATAGTCCAACGATATTATATAAGCATTTTATTGTCTCGTTAAATCGATCCTTTTGCTTGCAAAGTCCAATAAACGAATAAATATCATAAAATGTAACGGCATAGAGAAGTGCGTCCAAAAAGTCTTTATCCTGATATCCACCTTTAAGATATGCCATAACCGCTGAAAGCAAAACACAGCCAGAAAATAACCACGACAAATTTACAATTCTTTCTTTTTTTTCTCTTGAAATTGTAAACAAAAAAACACTTATGAGAATAATAATTTTACTTGCCTGCCTTAGTCCTGCAGGCAAAAAATATGGTTTAATAATTGCAAATACCAACAAATATGTCAACAAGTTATATACATTGATTTTATATGTAATCTTCATCCTCTTATCCTTGCGTCTTCATTATATTAATCCTATAGTACAATCTTAAACTAAATGCAAACAGAATGGCTTTTGCTCTGTCCTTTTTAAAGCAAACCTTACGCAATGGATAAAACCGATCAATCTCCATATTCGTTTGATACAATCTTCCTTCTGTCATACCTTTCATATAAAGCATCGCAATGTGATTATCCATGTATTTTTTTAATTCTGGATTCTTAATTTCATTTGCTAATATATCTAATTTCTTACAAATACAGAGCATATCTTGCCCATGTTTTGTTTTGTTTCCTGATCTTGTAATAGATCCATTTCTTCTTAAATAATGGTAAAACACATAATCTGATGTATATACTTTGTTTGCTCTCAATATAACTTGTGGCGTCCAAAGCTCGTCTTCATGTAGAATTCCTGACTCAAAGTATAATTGATTTTCTACAATAAATGCTCTTTTGTACACACCGAAGCAAGCCGCCGCATACAAATTCCTTTGCTTTAGTTCCTCAAGTGCAAACTTCTCACCTGTAAAAGAACGATTTTTAGCCGACACATACCCATATTTTATTAATTGTTTATCGGTACTTTCGTATTCTTCATAATACCCAAAATATATAATATCAGGTGCATTTTCCTTTTCGATTATACCTTGTATTTTAGCAATGCATCCATTTTCTACATAATCATCCGAGTCTAAAAACATAATATATTGCCCACATGATTCTTTTATTCCAACATTTCTAGTATCAGATAAACCTGAATTCTTTTCCTTAGCAACTACTTTTACATTTGTATGTTTTTCATATTTTTTTGCAATATTCAAAGAGCCATCTGTTGACTTATCGTCAACAACAACAATCTCCATATCTGAATAATGCTGGTTCAACAAACTTTCTAAACATTTGTCCAGATATTTTTCAACATTATATACTGGAACTATCACTGAAATAAACATTTTTCACCTCTATAATATAATTAAGCATCATTCGCTTAATTATATTTTCGTAAATAATAACCTTCCATATATTTTGCAGTTACATTCATATCAAATCCTGCATCAATCACATACTGCTGCATATTGGTATGAGCTTTCGGATTCTGTGCCATTTTAAGTGCTGCATTCGCCCACTTTTCTTCCCCATCACTCAACAGCAGTTTCCGGTAGATTGGTGTAATATCCGTTTCCGGCGGCAAACCTTCGGAGCAGACAATAGGAACACCTGCCGCCTGTGCTTCGATTGCAACAATACCCAGACCTTCAAACAAAGAAGGAAAAACAAACACATCCATCGCTTGATAAATTCTGTTCATATCCTTTCTATTTCCAAGAAAATGCACACAATCCGAAAGGCCTTTTTCGACCACTTTGCTTTTCACTTTATCTTCTAATGGTCCCGTGCCAACCAGGATCAATTCCGCGTCTGGCTTACTCTTCTTGAGCTCTGCAAAAACATCAATCAGGAAATCGTGATTTTTCTCTGGTTGCATTCGGCCAACATGACCAACAACAAACTTATTCTCCACTCTAAGTGCTTTTCGAATTTCCTCTCTAATGTTGGCATCTGCAATAAACTTCTGCGAATCAATTGCATTCTGAACAATCCCAAATTTCTTTCCTTTGAACGCAAACTTTCCTGCTTCTTCGGAGCATGCAAACAAATCTGTAGAATATCTAGTGAACAGTTTTTGCATTATAAGTTTCAACGGAAGTTTCACATCATGCACTGCCGCATTGCTATGTGAATGAGCAATTCTGACGGGGATACCTGCTTTCTTTGCAGCTTTCAGGCAGAAATATCCAATCGTGTAGGCATGACAATGAACAATTTTATATTCGTGATGCTGAGTAAAGAAAACTGCCAAATCTTTTTGAAATTTAGGAAGGTTCAAATCCTCCCGGAAAGACAGTTTGTAAACATGTCCACCCATTTTTTCAATTTCATCATCATAAAACTGTTTTTCCTTATAAACGACCAAAAAATCAAACTGTACTTTCGTTCTGTCAATTTTCCGGTATATATTCATCAACAACGCCTGCGTACCGCCAGCTTCCATTCGCTGCAAGATATGCAAAACTCTTATCGGCTCTCCCATGTATTCTTCCTCCACATAATCTCAAAGAGATTTAATCTTCTGAATCAATTTACTGGGCAACACAGATTTCAGACGTACTTTAAGCTGAAGTCCTATTTTTATATGCTCTATAAAGCAAGGTTCATCGATGCCCTTATAGAAAGTATCTCTAGTCACAGGCCTGTTGCTCGGCTGCACCAAATTGTGCTGCTTCACCACGCCCTCTTCCAATGTTGCTTCTTCCACTTCTGCAAGAACCCGCATCATTTCAAAGAGCTTTTGGCCTTTTTCGGTATTTACAAATACACTGGACACGCCCTTTGGAGAATTGAAGTTCGGATGGCTCTTTGCAATTCCCCAGAAATCACCCACTGTCAAATCTCCTACCCGGCTCGTATTAGCATAAGTACACTGATAACAGCTCTCTCTATAGCAGTCGCCATCCATAAAATGTTTTCCATAGCGATCAAGGGAGAGTGTCTTTGTCTTTGTCTTTGTCTTTGTCTTTAGCAGATATTGTGTTCCCCATCCTCGTTTATCTTTAGAACGGAAGTTGAAATAGATTACTCTGCCTCCTGTCTGCTTGTTCTGGTATTCCAAATACTTTTTGAAGAACTTCGGCGAAGGCACACCGTGGCAAATCAGGTCAACTGTATATAGATTTTCTGGATTGCCGCCCAAAAAAGCATACAGACCTGCAATCTGGCAGGGAGTTCCTGTAAAAAGTACCGTTTTTCCCTCAGACAAACGCTGTTTGACCTTTGCATAGCTATCTTTCGGGTCAGACTGAACATACTTAGAGGACTGTAGTTTCTCTCTTTCTGCTTCATCTGTCACTTCAATGTGGCTTACTGCCAGCTGCTCATCATAGGCAGCACCATAAACCGCACCGCCCATTTGCAATATAGTTTTCGCTGCACTATCCGCCGCACCGCCAGATGCAGAGCGCATAATATCCACATCATTTTTATTGCGCCACGCCCAAACTTTATGTGGCTCATTCCGATGAAATTCCGTATTTTCTACTGGACACTTTTTCAAGCACACCTTGCACTCGATGCAGCTTTTTTCATCAACAGACGGATACCAAAATCCCTCTTTGTTTTCTACCATAGAGATGCAGTGTTTTGGGCAGCTTTGCTCACAGCTTTTACATCCCACACATTTCTCTTTTATCCTCGATATGTTCTCCATTTTATTCCTCTAAATTTTTTCTTAGATACTCCTTCGCCACTTCTCTATGTGCTTTTAACTGCTCATCAACTTTCGCGTAATCAATCGCTTTTTCATTGATGTTTTCTGCATCTTCAATTTTCGTTGTCATCCGATTGACCAGTCCCAGTCGCTTTAGCAAATCACTCAACTTTTCTTCATTACCATAGCTGTTACCTACACTCTTACGAATCAATGTTGTAAACGGCCGATGTGTGATCACCGAGAAGATGCTACCGTGGAAGGTATCGGTAATAACTTCTTCTGCATTTCTGAAATAGGCCAGAACCTCAAAGGGTGAGCAGTCCACGAATCGGTCTGCGCATTTTTGGATACCACCAATTGCATATACCTTCAAATTCTTTTTCTTTGCATAAGCAGCAATCCAATCTGCCTCATCATTGGAAATACGACCTGCATACGCGTACAGAATCAAATACTTCTCATTATTCTGAACCTGTGGGATTTTGCCGCAGCAGTTCATGTAATCATAGGTCAGAACCGGATCCAGATTGTACACTGGTTCTTTCCCAGTGAGCTGTTCTACAATAGTTCCTGAATTAGCATCTCGTACAGAAATCACGTCAAACTTCTTCAACAAAGCTCCGACTTCATTGGCCTTTTTATACTTTTCCAGCTTTTCCAATGTGGTATTACCGAAAGACGCTGCATAAGTGATAAGTTTCTTCGCATGGTTATTTTTTCCAAACAATTCTGGCGAATAGCCCACATTGGAATTTTTTTGAATACAGTTAAAAACCTCGTCACTGCCAATCACAAGACAATCCACTGTCGGATTGTAGTTCATTTCATCCGTAATTTCTAAAAGTGGCATATACTTTTGAGCGAAAGACTGTTTATATCGGATGAACGATAATTTGTGTGCAAGAGGAGCCCGATACCGAAAGGTTTCCAACCCCTTTTCTATCTTTCGGACAACCTTGTTTTTACTATCTGCATTTTCTGTAATTACTGGAGCACCTACATGGTAGTCCACAAATTCTACATTACAGCCAACTTCCTCAATTAGCTGCTTCAATGCATATGCCTGCAAAAACGAACCGTAGTTTGCAATGCGCTGCATCGACATGATTCCAACTTTTCTCATCCATCCATCCTCAATACAATTCATCTACCAGTTTTTCAAGTTCTTCATTAAACTTTGCATTGTTACTGCTCATACCATGTCCCATGCCAGCAACAATCTGATCATAGTTCGTTATGATATCTCCCAGTGTATTAATGTCCTCCA
>OGQS01000459.1_pt1 | contig 30864 bp, 19 predicted proteins | sample 1553331 | NCBI WGS metagenome assembly OGQS01 (sample SAMEA2580012, study PRJEB22360) | human gut metagenome | biome: human gut; feature: human-associated habitat; material: faeces | place: Denmark | collected 2008/2010
ACTTTCATCTCATAAACAGGAAGCCATCCCATACCGTGACATCCTATAATCATGGCATAAACAGAAGCCGGAGCAAATGCCTTTACATCATTCAGAATTGCAGTTATCCCATCGATTGTCGTAAAAGGCGGAGACTTATACTTTTTAAGTATTTCACGTTTACATTTCCCATTAGAATATGTTATTTCAAACATCATAGCCTCCGTACTATCAGTAGAAATAAAAACAATAACCTTCTCATTGTTCAGCCCTCTTTTCATTATACATTTTTCCAAGTCAGAAATGTTATTATAAAAATAGTGTGTCAAATTTGAAGACCATGGCAAATACATGAATAATGTTTTCTGATTGGCTTTAACCTTTTGATTTTCGTCCTTTTCACATGAAGAGAAAAGTAAAATTCCAAAGATTAAAAGGACAAAGCCAAACTTTAGGTAAAACTCTTTTATTATTCTCATATCACAAATATACTAATTTATTGCCAGAAAATACAAACGGGAAAAAACGTCCGGTCACAACTCATGTGTAAGGAATGACAGGACGTTTTTGCAAAAAAGTGATATTAGTTTGTTTAACAACAGTGTACAGGCTCTATTATTGTCTGTAGATTGTTATTTCGGTCAGCCCCACATAGTCATCTACAGCTGTCAGTCGGAACATAACATAGCGGGTATTACACGCTTTTAAGGTCTTGAACAGGTAAGCGCCCGTTCGGGCGTCTCCACTGAGAATTCCAGAGATGGCTTCCCAATCGCTCCCATTCCGACTGATAAAAAAGCGGTAAGAAGAGGGCGAAGGCTCCGAATAGTAATTGTTCGGCAAGTTGCTGAACTTAAAACCACTGATCGATTTGCTCTCCTTCAAGTCAACTATCAGATTAGAAGTCCCATTGTCCAGCACGCGGCCATACCAAGAACTCCCTCGCTCGTCACCATCTGTCAAGCGTGCGATATTTTGAGAAACCGGATTTGTGTCAATAGTCCATTCTGATTTAGGCATAATGGGAGTACCTAATTCGGCCTCGTTCTGTGTGGCGACTACAGCAGCTTCGTAAAACTCTATTTGTACTAATACATCCCCTTTGTTCTTTTGCAAATCAATCTGCTTTCCATCTTTATTCAGCAGAACCAACCTCAGAGGTAACACTATCTTTTTATTGCTCTGAATAGCGTTGGTGTTAGCTACTCGGAAAGAAAAGGTTATGTTCTGCTTATCATCAAAGGACTGTTCTTCGAATGCAGGGAACATATTATCCGGTGCTACCTCATAGCCCTTCAGCCTACTGGGGTAATCCTTCATTATTTGCTCATCGCGTATCAGCTTCGCCCGGTATCCACTTAAAGGTTGTGAGGCCGAAACAGAGACTGTCACCTGTCCGTCTCCTTCTACTCTCACTCCATCCGAGGTGATGGCAACACCCAGTTCGAATATCTGTTGACTGAGAGATACAACCTGCTGACTTTCTATCTGCACTATTTGCAAGGAATAGTTTTCACTTGCCCGAAACTGCGAAGAGCCACCAATATTCATTTTGATAGGCAGAATAGCCCCTGATGGTACACCAGCTATACTAACAGACATTTTGGACGTATGTGTATCCTTCCCGGCAGGCCATGTCAAAGAAGATTCGTCAAATGTTACACGGTTGGCGGCTACAAATACTTTCTCTTTGTGGGTGGCCACTTGAGGATCATTTTTACTGACGACCTCAAAAGTTAATTTTTCGTTGGCAACCACTTCGCGGGTGGAACGCATATCCAAAAATACCTCCGTCTTCTCTTCCAAGCAAACGTCACCGACAAAAGGCAACCTCAGCGTTTGCACGCTTTTACGGAAGGCAAGCAGGTTGGAGCGTGGGTCGGAACCATTGTAATAGTCTTTGATATTGTATTCGCTCGTATATCCCAAGTCTTCACTGCATGATGCTATCAACATTACACACGCAGCAAAAAAAATATATATAATTTTCTTACAATTCATAATAGTACCCATATTGATTATTTTTCTGGAAAATAAAGTGGAGATTGCCAAGTAATCTGTCCCTCCGGATATGCTTGGTTTCCTCCCGTCTTGTAGGCTTTAAAGTCACGACCGTTCCCGCTAACGTCTTTCAATCCTGATTCCTTATCCAATGGTGCATAAACCAGCAAATCGGGATTAGCAGGATTCTCCACATACAGATTCTCGGCTATTTGTGCCGGACTCAATGCCTTGCTGTACAGACGAATATCACGTAAGTATCCCTCGAAATTCCCGAAGCTGGCTTGTATCTTAGTGTGAACTTCATTCTGGCTTGGTACCTCCAGCTCAAATTCGAGTACTCCGTTGATGTATGCCTTTACGTATTGTTTTTTATAAATATAGGTTATATGATACCACTTGCCCGGCATGATAGACTGTTTAGAGAATCCCTTTGGATCGTCCGATCCGCCAGGTTTGTACTGCAACTTACCGTTACCTGTGATACGCGAATAGAAGGAACTCATTACCGGCTGCTGATTGTTGAACCATCTATCAATCTTCATGCCGTAGTGCAGTGTCCATTCTTTCAGTACCATCGGATTATTGGCATCGGCAAGGTCACAGCGCATATAGAAACCCTTTTGCCGAATGGCAGAAGTCTCCAACACGCGTTCGAGCACGAAAACAGCATACGAGCCCGATTCCAATACGGATACAGAGGAACGTGTAGTCAATTTCACCGGAACAGCATACTTTACAGATGGGTTCACTTTCAACGCGCTCTTTCTAATTTTCAGTTTCACAGGTTCCGCACTTACGTTACCGGCCTGAATGGTCACCGCCGCTTTCTCTATCTCATAATATTCGGTGGGAAGCAACTGGTAGAATGTTTCGTTCTTTTTGTTATAATGTACCAAAGAGAGTGAGTCGATGGCGATATCGACCTGTACGGTGGAGGTCAGCAGATTGGCTGCACGCGGCAGGAAGGTTACTTCACCTCCTAAATTGTCCACTACAACTTTCTTCATCGGAGAGTTTTCAGCTCCATCGATATAAATGGCATTGGGCAGGTTGGACTGTTTGTTTACGTCGTCCACATCCACATTAGCACAACCTGTCACTATGCAAGAGGTAACTATACCTATTATATATGTGAGTCTCTTATTCATATCAAAAATAGTTTAAGAGTTATTTAATGGGAGGATTCATAATCCGGATACCTTGTCGCAAGTATTTATACACCGGAGTTGCAGCAAAGTCTCTTTGCATGTGATAAGAACCTATGCCACCTTTACGATATTTACCTCCAAAGGGCTTCCATTCCGCCATACCTATGTAGGAGGGTACTTTTCTACCATCGGACAAGGTAAAGGTTACGCCACCGGTTGTGCCATACTGCTCGAACTCTTCGGTGACTATAAATTTGTTTGCTACTTCTTCTTCGGTATGTACAGAAGCAAAATGATTGACCAATCTTCGTAACCGGCCCTCAAGAACTGAAAAAGAAGTACTTCTATATGCCTGATGTATAAAATAGTTCAAGTATGGACCGTATTTGGCAGGAAACCATTCCGGTTCGCCGTCTACTATCAACAGTTTCTGTCGACCCTCCTCCGTTTCGGATTTCGGACCGATACGTTTAGCCATGGTCTCTATAAAAGTATACATGCGACTAGCCGGTTGCCACATCTCCCTTTTAGTTGGGAAAGGTTGTGCGTAGCTTGGCTCCGCATCCAGATCAAATCCGTCATACCCGAACTTAAAGATGGTATCACAGAGAGCATTGGCATATTTCTCTATCGCTTTGGTGATGGCTACTTCATCATTGTCTACCCATCCCCAAAAGCTTTTAGACCATGTCTCCCAATTTCCGGTATAATCTGCAGGTAGAGGCGGGGTGATCCCCTTGCCGATGTCGAATAACAGACAAGCTATGACCACCCGGGTACCTTTCGTCTCCTGCACACTTTTTAAGTCTGCCAGCATTTCTTTGGTGGGATGTGCCCAAAGGTTCTCTCCCCATAGTGCCACTAAGTCGGTACTGTCAGGCAGCTGCGAAAGAAAGGTAGAACCTGAACCGTTAGCTGTCCATGCCGCAAACCACCCGAAGGTGATTTCGTGTTTAGACTTTTTATATGCTCTCAGATTCTCTAAATATTTGCGGTGCGCATCTGCCATAGCACTGTCAGCACCAGCCAACAGTTTGTCGATGTTTTGACGTTCCACTTCCGTCCAGTCTGAGCAAGCAGTTTGCAGACAGAGGCATATAACTGCCAGCAATAGCTTATGTATATTTTTCTTTTTCATGATAATCTTCTTTTTCTAATTTCACTTATTTGGTTTCTTGTCCCACCACAGACGTGTGGCACCGTTATCGGCTCCCCCCAACAACTCTACGGCTTTCTTTATATTCTCCCCATTGTCTGTGTACTCTTTGTTAGAATAAGGAATACGTGTGGGACCGGTTCGGGGATCTACTTCTGCATCCGTCCGAATAAAAGTTGCCGTGAAGATGTGCGGATAGCCCGTTCTGCGATACTCGCTCCATGCCTCCTGTCCGTCAGGATAGAGAGCGATGTACTTCTGCGTGATGATCCTCTCCAATGACTGCTCGAAATCATTGTTGTTCTGCCAAGGTACGGTAATGGTGCTTACTGCATCCTTGTTGTTGGCGGGATTGACAGGATCTACAAATTTCACGGGTTTGCCTTGACCGGTGATATATCCGTTCAGCTTATTATCCGCTACACCGTTCTCCCTGAAAGATAATGAAATCCCCTCGTTATAATATGCATCAGCAGTCTTTCCTCCCATGTCCCATCCGCGCAATGCGCCTTCGGCTCGTAGGAAGGCCACCTCGGAAGCCTTCATTATATATATAGGTGTAGCATTCTCCACGTTCAGGCTTGAGAAGATTTTCGCATCTACCCCGTCCTCCCGACTTAGATAAGAATCTACCTTGTCCAAGCTTTTAAACACTGGATAAAAATCCACCGTTTGCCCCATCTTCCCTTTCAGGAAGTAGGTGTCGATGCGCGGATCGTCATATCCCTTCATGTACGAGTAGATTTCTGCTCCCATGCGTACATCATTATACGATCCGTTAATGATAACTAACGGATTGTTGAGCGTAATACCCGCCCCACGGCTCAACTGTGCGATGTCCGCCGTAGTTTCAATGATGCCGAAAGGGTTGGAAACCGCCTTTTCGGCGTACTCTTTTGCCAGTTGCTGTTCCGCATACACCACTCGCATGGCAAGGCGCAACATTAATGAGTTTGCCAACTTGCCCCACCTGGTATAATCACCTGCATAAATCATGTCATAATTGGGCAGGATGTTGCGGGCCTGCTTGCTTAATGTCTGTACGGCCTCATCCAATTCCTTAAGCATAGAACGGTACACCTGCTCTTGTGAGTCGTACACGGCAAGCAGGGAGTTCCTGCCATCCGGATGAGAGTAAGGGATGGGGCCGAAGCTGTCGGTAGCCTTATGTATGGTAGCTATCTTGATGATGTCTATCATGGCTCTAACTGCTACATCATCTGCAGTTCTCTCTTTCAGCTCCATATAGTTGCCGATCGCTCTTTTATACATGATGTTAAAGGTGTAGTCACTCCATGCCCGAAGAGCGTACGAGGGGAACCCCCTGCCCACCCATTTATTCTGTGGAGGTGACATATATCCCATCCAGCAGGCACCAGCCAGTGTATACGGAATCTGGTAATCATTTACATAATCGGTCCCGGTGGTTCCAACGGGAAAGATCGTTTGTTGGAAAGTAGTAAGAAATCCGCCTACTTTCAATCCGTCAAGATTGAGGTCCTTCTCTGTAGGATGTCTGAAATCGGTATTAATCTTTTCAAAGTCAGCCTGACAGGCTGTAAGTACCTGCACTCCGACTACCATCCATGCTATATATCTGATCATTGTCTTTTTCATATCATTTTGATGTTGATTTAAAACTGTACTTTAACACTGAATCCCAAATTACGTAGACTTGGTGCTCCGAAGTATTCTGCCCCTTGCCCATAAGTGCCAGTAGTGGCAGTCAGCTCGGGATCGAATGGTGCCTTGTTATAAATCATCCAGAGGTTCCGTCCTATGAAGGAAAGTGTAATGTCAGGCCAACCGTGTCCCAATATATTTTTGGAGAGCTTGTATCCGAAAGTGAGTTCCTGAAGGCGTACATTGGTGGCACTGTAATAGTAGTAGGCAGTGAGCTGCTCGCCTCCTACTACAGAGTAATATTCCTTGGCATCTACGATTTTACCTCCCGCTACCCTTACACCTCCTCTCTCACGAGCCTGGGCAGATGCTTTTGATACACCATAACGGTCCATCAACGCTTGAGTACCTGAGGTCACAATACCTCCTACACGGGCATTGATAAGGAAAGAGAGCATAAAGTTTTTGTAAGCCAGATCGTTTCTCCAACCTATAGTAAAATCGGGGTTGGTACTTCCTATCCTCAGACGCTGCCCGTTGGGTAAGTCCATGGAAGATATTTTGCCTTCGGGACTCACTTCTACATTGCCTTGCTTGTCTCTCTTCAAAATCTTGGTCACGTATACATCGCCTATGGCATCACCTTCACGGATGTATCCTCCTCCAGCACTGGTCTCTTTGAAGTTGATGTTTTTTCCATCCTCTCCCATAGGGTAGTCTCGTACCAGTTGCTTAACGCGGTTCACATTGCGCGAATAGGTCAATGTGGAAGAAAAGTCTACTATGCCTAATCGATCATTATATCCCAATACCACCTCAAAACCGTGATTCTGAATATTTCCCGCCTGAATGATAAAGCTTGAATAGGGTGATGATGCCGGTAGTGAGTTGAGGAATGTCTGGTTGTAGGTGTTCGACAGGTAATAGGTGAAGTCGAAGTTCAATTTGTTTTTGAACATACGTAGATTCATACCCAACTCGTATGATCGTGTACGCTCTGCCTTGAAATCATAGAACGGACGAGTGGTCTTTGTTGACGGCAACCCGTTACTCATCGGGAAAGTTATCGTTCCACGTGTCAACCCCCGATATCTGTCAGGAATAGGCGCGCCGACTTCGGTATACGATCCTCTTAGTTTAAGGAAGGTAATAACTGTTGGCAGATCCACCAGATTGGAAATGATTCCAGAGAGACCTACCGAGGGGTAGAAGAACGAGGGTTGCTTGGCATTGACCAAGAGCGAGCTCCAGTCATTTCGTCCGGTCAGTGTCAGGTACACGCTGCTTTTCCAACCGACCTCGGCACTGGCAAAGATTGCTGTTCCCCGCTTGCGGAAACTGCTGTCATATCCCCGATTAAAATTGGGGTCGAGTGCATCGGACGAGAATACATTGGGCACTTTCAGTATGGGACCCGAGAAACCTACACTGCTGGTGTAATAGTCTTCCAGACTTGTTCCTAAATTAGCCGTCAGACTGAAATCGGCAAATGTTTTGTTGATACCGAAAATCAAGTCCATATACGTCTGTTGCGAAAGTGACTGTGAGTGTCCGTATATACCGTTTCCGTGAGTATTAGCATAAAGCAGTCCCTGCCCGGAAGCATGATAACGGGTTTCGCTCTCGGTGTGTGTGTTGTCCACCCGCACACGTCCGGTTACATTGAGCCAATCCAGAATGTCATATCGCAGGCTTGCCATAAACATATAACGTTTGCGGTGGCTAGGCGTCATCATGTCGTTGACAATAAAGTAGGGATTTTGCATTTGCATACCATTATCTCCATATTTCCAGTTCTGCACGGGAAATTTACGCACTGGATCATAACGCTTATAGAGTTTCACTGCTTCCCAATCCTCTCCTCTGGGAAAAAGATAAAGAGCGGGGATGGGGTTGTAGTATTCTCCAGAGCGATACATATTCTGTGTCTGCTGAATGATGTAGTTGCCGCTGAGATCTAAATGCAACTTGTCATTCAGGAAGCTGGCTGTATTACGTAGGGTAAAGTTGTAACGGTCATATTTGTTGTTGGGGATGATACCTGCAGAGTTGGTAGTTGCCACAGAGACAAACGTCTGGTTGGTCTTGGTCCCCATTGTCAGGGTCAGCGAGTTGATGAAGTTGTGTCCTGTCTGGAAGAAATTCATTGGGTTGAATGATGAAGGCTTGTCTAACTTCTTTCCCCAGCTCTCGTACGACCCTTTCTCGTTGCCATACGTATTCTGGAACTCCGGTTTCACAAAAGGCGACGAAAAGTCCACGCTGGATGAGAAACTCACCTTAACCTTTCCCTCCTGCCCCTTTTTCGTGTTGATCAGTATTACACCGTTGGCAGCCGATGAACCATATAAAGCCGCAGCCGACGGTCCCGTCAGTACGGATAAACTCTCAATATCGTCAGGGTTGATATCGGCAATGCTTTCTCCGCTTGGCTGTCTGGCAAAACGAAGATCTGTTCCGATGTCCCCGCCACTGACATTATTCATCGGCACACCGTCGATTACATACAGCACATTGTTGCCTCCGGTGATTGACTTGGCACCACGCATCACCACACGTGTGGCACCTCCGGCTCCTGCCGATGAAGTGTTGATATTAACACCTGCCACCTTACCGCTAAGGGCATTGACAAAGTTGATATCCTTTGCTTGCGTCAACGCACTGTTGTCCACCTTCTGCACGTTGTAGCTCAACGCTTTTTCGGAACGTTTGATACCGAGTGCCGTTACCACCACCTCATCCAACGCTTTGGCATTTTCGCGAAGTACGATATTCAGCACATCCACATCTCCTAAAGTTACTGTTTGAGTGGTATATCCGATATAAGAGAACTCAATATCCTGTCCCTTGAAAGCCTCCAACGAGAACCTCCCCTGAATATCTGTGATGGTTCCCCCCGAACCTCCTTTTACGGAAACATTTACACCGATCAGTCCATCCCCCTTTTCATCTTTCACCGTACCGGTTATCTTTCTCTTCTTCTTGACAGGCTTCTCCCCAGTGATAATCATAATGTAATTATCTTTAATTTGATAGGATAACCCCGTTCCCTCCAATATCATGGTAAGTGCCCTATTCAAAGGTTGGGCGTCGATATCTAAATCAATCCTTTTCATCTTTTCGGATTCCGATTCGTTAAAGTCGATAAGGAATGATGATTGTTTTTCAATTTGTAATAAAGCTTCCTGTAGCGTAATTCTGTTCTTTTTGATTGTAATCCGAACATTCGCCTGCGCTAAAACATTTTGCATGAGAAAACCGTAAAAAAGTGCAAATATTATTGTTTTGAATCGATAATAATTCATAAGATTAGAACATTTTTTAGTGTTAATCATAATACTTCTATTTTATATCTCAAAATGAAGAATGATGCATTGTGTTTAATGCCCAAAAAGTGATTTCATATCTGAAGTGAGGTGGCAGCCTTACTCCAGATATTTTTTTTCATACATATATATTTTTTTAAGTTGCCTACTACATATCATTTTTTATTACCTGTCATCCATTGGCATTTTTTCTTTTCTCAATCAAGATTTTAATAATCGACATAAAGATAGTATTGCTGAAATGTTTTTGAATTATAAAAAAACATCAAAAATCTAACAATTTAAATCGCAAATTATTAATACACAAAACCTTGCATCGTATCGTTGTGAAGTTATCTAACATTAAGTTAGCATTCATTTTTTATGGTGTCATAATGCAGGAAGTTGACACTTTATCTTAGACTTTAACATTAACCACAACAGCTTAACAGATCAGTGCTAAAAAGATAGAATTAAAACCTATTCGTAAACTATATTTCAATAATCACAGACATAAAAATAAGATATTTCATAGGAGGGAACTTCCATATATTGTCCGGTCAATTTTATGTGTCCTCATCCGTTAACTTGCATGCATCTTCATCGAAGTGAAGGGCTCTGTTTGGTAATAGGGGCAATAGCCCGAAAGGTGGATGCCGGCAAATTTTCTTTGTTTACAAGATTACCATCAGTGAATGGATTCCAGCCATACCGTACATAGCGTGGGATTCTCACAAACTCACAGGAAACCCTCACTTGTTTATTTTCCAACACCTCAGCTGTGGCAGGATAATACAACCCCTCAATCTCAGCTACTTCAAAAGCGCGTATAGGACCGTTATCTGAACTCCTCATCCCCTCTCCATAGTCAAAAGTGATTAAAATGTCCCGATCGCGAAAATCGGCTTTGCGGAATAAAGGACCACTAGGAACAAGGTGCGTATATCCATAAGTAGTGTTTAGTGCCCAACGTGCCAGACGCTCCCCAATGGGTTTCTTGTTTCGAGGATGTACATCCAACGAATCACCATAGTCACTCGATACCGCCATACCAGTATGCGGTATTTCGTTCATCATCTTGCGCTGACTGTCACGAAACCACGGCCATGAAGGACGGGTTATACTGGGAAGCTGGACGTAGTAGAAGGGCAGTTCCTCATTCTCCCAGTTCTTCCGCCAACTGCTGATTAACAATTTGAAAAGTAGTTTGTAGGCTTCGTAATTATGAGCATTTGACTCTCCCTGATACCAAATCACACCTTTGAGCGGATACTGTTCTAACGGACGAATGCCTGACTCATATAAATAACAAGGTTCATAAGGGTGTCGTTGGAATTTCTCTTTCGAGAGTCTGATATTTAATGCAGCTCGTTCGCGTACCCAATCTTGTATAAAATCGTTATGCATCCAATCTTTTAATATAGCCGGAAATTGATATTCCAACGTGTTCCTGTCCACCCATGATTCGATTGGCGCACCGCCGATAGCATTACATATCAGTCCCACCGGAACTTTCAAGCTATCCCGCAATATCTGACCGAAATAATAAGCTATCGCCGAGAAACAGGCGGCATTGGAGGGGGAGCAAACTTCCCATCGGGTGTCTTTATAATATTGAAGATGATTCAAGGAATCTAGGACAGAGACATCCCATTGCACTGCATCTGTACGCCAACGCGCCTTCATGTCATACAGACGGAGTTGCCCGTCAGCAGCACAAGGAATATCTTTCTCTCCGGTAGTGCTTTGCCGCAACATAAACTCCATATTCGATTGACCGGAGCATAGCCAGACCTCCCCTGCCAATATATTTACGTATTTCAGGGTTCTTCTGGGAGTAGAGACTGCTAATGTATACGGCCCGCCCGCTTTCAGTGGTAGTAACTTCACCGACCATTTTCCATCTGGTGTAGTTTTAACAACCCGCTGTTGGCTGCCTATGCGGACAGTTACCTGTTCTCCTGCATCAGCACTGCCATGAATCAACAGAGGAGTGTCACACTGGAGAACCATATTATCCGTATAAAGCGATGGCAATTTCAAGCCACCATAATCACCGGTAATGGCCGAATAAACAGTTTTTGCAATTATGGCAGCTCCTTCGGCTGTAGGATGAACGGCATCGAGCAAAAGGTAAGGATATGGATAAAGCTGTTCGTGGAAGTCGATTAACTGCACACCGACACAGCTTGCCACCGTTTCGATAGCCATTTGTATCTCGCCGTGCCAGTCACGGGTTCCCGACAAGAAACGGGTATGCCGGTCGGCAATCGGAGTCATTCGTGCCATGATAATCCGTGTATAAGGATTAGCTTTACGGAAAGTGTCAATCAGGTTCAAATAATCTTTCACAAAAAAATCACGGTAGTTCGGCCAATTGCGAGGGTCGGTGTCATTGATGCCCAAGTGAATGACAACAATATCTCCTGCAAAATCCAATGCTTTCCTATATTCTTCCTGCCGGGTATAAGGGCGATGTCCCTGATTGAGCAGAGTAGCACCAGAGCTTCCGAAATTTCTAACTTCATAACGATCGCCCAATATTTTCTGCAACTGTGCCGGATAAGACTGCACCAAACGGTCGGACAGTCCGATTCCGTATGTGATGCTGTTTCCCACACAGGCAACTCTTATCTGTTTTTGGGCAGATAACATCCAGCAAAAGGATAAGCAGACGGATAGAATCAGAATCTTTTTCATTTATTTTCCTCAATATATGGTTTTACAATCTCTACCCATTTCAGATAGCCTTTCCCCAAAAGATGTAAACCATCATTTGTATAGGCAGTGTCCATCTTTCCGGTTTCTTTATCTACAAAATGATAGTACAAGTCTATATATTCTGCTCCTTCTTCCTCTGCTAAACGGACTAATCCTTTATTGATTTGCGGAACAACCTGCCAGCGGGAAGTATGACTTTTAAACATATTATAATGGTCGGTCGTCGGAAGAACGCTTTGTAAATAGAGTTTGGTTTTCGGCGAATCAGTCTTGATTTTACTGACAATCATTCCAATATGGGCTACAATAGTATCAGCAGAAGTTCCCCGGCTTACATCATTAATACCAATCAAAAGAAATATTTTAGCAGGTTTACCTTTCAAAACAGCATCCAAACGCTCATATACTCCTATGCAAATATCACCGCTAATTCCCCGGTTTTTCACATGCTTATTATCAAAGAGCTCTGTCCACTCCGCACCGTTCGTAATACTGTTTCCCAAGAATATAATATCGTTGGAAGTAATAGGTAGCTCTTCAAATAATGTGGCACGTTGGTAGTAAAATGTAGAATGCTTATGTTCCTGTGCAAAGCATGTCAAGGACAAGGACAATACAAGCATCGAAAAGATTTTTTTTTTCATGATTGTTTTCTGTTTCAATATTTATAGGCAGGAATCTATTTGATGATATCCTTTAGGCGAACAGCCTGGAAAGTCATGTGCGCCACGCTGCTCTCATAAAGTATGCCGACTGTCTCTTTATCGATCATAGTCAGACAGGAATATCCCCACCCCTCATCTTCGTCTAGCATCACCTGATCTTCGGATGACCATGTCATACCTCCATCCAAACTGGCTTTGATTGTTATATGGTGGCGCCCCTTTACTGTATTCGGGTTGGAGAACAAGAGGATATCCTTGTTTAATACATTCTCTCCGGCTTTTACACTAATCAGACTTGCCATACATATCGGTTCCTGCAATGCTTTGCGTGAAGAAAGATGTTCTGTCCAAGTCCTGCCTAAATCCATAGTGGTAGCAACTGCACGGCTACCTCCACGGTTATCCCTCATGTTCAACATTAACACTCCCGGCTCTACTTCCGCTACCTGAGCTTCAGTCGTATTAGCATATGCGTAATTATGGATTTTCCATGTTTCGCCATGGTCTTTACTGTACATGATTCCTGCATTCGGGACACGGGTAGAGTCGATAAACTGAATCGGGAATACCAGCGTACCATCTTGCATTGTGATACCACGTCCCGGTCCTTGCAGAAGGAAATACCAGGAAGGATCTTTCACTTGTTCCGTTATATTAATAGGCTTAGACCACGTTTTACCATCATCAGTACTCTTAGACATTACCAACTGTGCTGTATGTTTCATATCCATTCCCGGATAAGAACTCCACCAGGCACGCTGACTGCCCATTCCATGTGTCCATGCTGCTACTATCCACACTGTATTGTTTTTAGTATCTACTAAAATAGAAGGGTCACCGACGCCATTCTGCGCGGAAGGTAAACCACCAGTTTCACCGAAAGCTAGGGGTAAACGCATCTTTTCCCATGTTTTACCACCGTCGACACTGCGACTTAAGCCAACATTTACATGTTCCTGCAAATCAGCACTATTGTTATAACGCACATCATATACTCCCAACAGTGTCCCTTTATTGGTAGTCACCAGTCCAGGAATACGAAAAGCCGCCGAACTGTCATCACCGGCATGACGCACACCCACTCCTAATCTATGGACTATATTGGGGGGCGAAACGGTATGTAAGAGAGCGGTTTTACCATCAACTTTTACAGTAGTAATCATGGCTGAGACCTTACCCAATAGAGAAGCCTTCGGCTTCATTTGCAAACTAATCCAGAAATAGTTGACCCCTGGGAAAAGCTTTTGATTAGCATCTAACGTCACTTCCAGTTCGGGATTGTTTACCTGTGATTTAATTATCGAATAGGAAGGATTTGCAATCAGTGTCTTTCCCGGAATATTATGAGAAATATAGGTAACAGGGGCAAAAAAATCTTTGCCATAGTTTTGACGAGCTTCCGTACCTCCATAATATAACTTGACGGATTTAATATCGGAGAAATTCACATCTTTACTAAAGTTTAAAACGACTTCATCTAAAACAAGACTCTCTTTTGCATTCAAACGTAACATAAACAACGTATTGTCATGTCTCTCAATCAAAATAGGAATCTGAGTTTCACGTACAAACACAGTATCTGCAGCCCATATAAAAAAAGAGGCTGAATTTAAGAAAACAAGAAAACAAAAAAATCTCATATTTTAATTTTTTTATTACTTAGATAAAATTATGCGGGAACACAAAAATGGTCAAAAGAAACATTTAATTTATAATCCCAACGCCTTATTCATTTTTTTAGTATACGGAATTGCTATCCTCTCTTATTCGTATAAAGATTATACATATAATAAAAGAGGTGGTAGAAAATCTTTAAAAGAAAACTTCTCCACCTCTAAGAGAAAATTTACATGTTAGAAAAAATTATCAGTAATTCTTCGTGCATAGAGAATTAAAGTCCGTCTCAATTTTAGGTATTTCCCATACCCAACCTTGTGCATCCTTATCCTTTTCAAGAAAAGTACAGAAGGCTATATCAAAGTTCGCCCCACGTTTAATGGGCAAATGTAAACGTTTCAAATCATAAAAACGAAAACCCTCACCCCATAATTCCACACGCCGACTATTCATAATTTCCTCTGCCAAAGCGTCACCGGTATTCCCTTTTGAGGTATAAGAGGGATCACGGGTTATCTGAAATTTTGTGAATACATTCTGTCCCTCAGCACTTTTTCCTGCACGAACTAAAGCTTCTGCTTGAGTCAAATACATTTCAGACAAACGCATAAATGCCACATCACCTACAGCATCAGCAGCAGAACGTGCAGTGAATTTACGGTTCTGATAAGCATTCTTCACATAACTTGATGCCGGAACAGATGCTTCTCCGGTCGGATCCCACCACGCACGACGCAAGTCTGTTTCGGACATTGTTTCATAAGCATCCGCATTAATGCATTTTACTCCCTGACGAATAGCAGCGGAATTAAAGTTCCATGACATAAATGCATAGTAGGAGAAAAAATAAACAGTCATGTCACCAGGGGTCTTTGCAGCATACATGGCCTCCTTTGTATCTGTTGTGATATTAGCAAATCCACAATTTAACTGACTACCGACCATCAATTGACGACCACCCAGTTCTGCTAAAATTATAGATTTTTTTGCATAAGCCGCTGCATTATCATAATCTTGCATAACTAGTGCCACACGAGCTTTTAGCCCCCATGCTACCATCTCGCTATAATGGTTGATATCATTCACTTGTATTCCATTCAAAAGCATACAAGCCTCATCCAAATCTCTGTTGATTTTAGTGTAAACGTCTTCTACAGAATTACGTGCCTGTCCTTCAAACATAGCCTTTTCACGATAAGGAATCCCGTCCTGCGTATTATTTTTACCTGCTTCATAACGTTTCGCATAAAGCTGGACTAAATTAAAATGAGCCCATGCACGGATGCACAATGCTTCCCCTTTTATCTGATCAAACAATCTTTTGTCAGTCACTTCAACTTTTTCCAAACCGGATAGAATTTTGTTAGCATTCAGAATCCATTGATAATAAATCCGCCAAAACGTATGATTATAGCCGTCCGTTTCATTCATATTGCATTGCCATCCTAAATAAGCAGTCTTCATCCATGTATTTGCCTGCCAATTCATATCATCTGCTTCTGCATCACGTGACATCATAAAACCGGGTTCACCACCCAAACATTGATAACCACTCTCTTGAGAAACCATTTCTTTATGAATTCCGTTCAATGCTATATAAAGGTTGTCCAACGAAGAGTTTATTGTAGTCTCTGAAATTAAGGAGGATGGAACTGTGTCCAGATAATCACTGGCACAACCGGATATGAATATTACACCAGCCATTGCTAATCCCAAAGTCATATTTTTGATTGTTCTCATAGATTCTCTATTTTTTAGAATGAAACATTAAGCCCCAATGTAATATTACGAGATGGCATATACTCATTATAAGTTATGCCGGAATAGTTGGCCATTGGATTCAAGCCCTGACGAGCTTTCAACATGAATAAGTTTTCTGCAGTCAAATTCAAATGGGCACTCTTAAGCATCAACTTACTTAGCCAATTTTTGGAAACTAACTGATAGCCAATGGTAACTGATCTTAAATTAAGATAATCCGAACTGGTAAGCCAGCGGGTAGAGTAAGGCTGGCCGATATTCGTAGCATGAGTTGCATTATTATCTATACGTGGAATATTAGTAATATCTCCCGCCTGCTTCCATGCTTTTAACAAATCTGTACTTTGGGCATAGCCGAAATTGGCCGTACTCATCATAGTAGCATAATTAGTATCTAGAATCTGACCGCCCAACTGGTAAGAGAATACAACAGACAGATCAAAGTTTTTACAACTTACTTTGACATTAAATCCACCATATACATCAGGAATAGAAGAACCGCTGAAGTCATATTTGGCATAAGTATAAGAATTGGTCAATTCCTTACCATCAATAGTCACCACAGTTTTTTTATACTCATTAAACTGACTCTGCGTAATATTCCCCTTACCTACACCGATATTTCCCGAGTTATATTTATTTACATCAGCCACATATAAGCCATTACCGGTTTTAGGATCCACCCCGTACCATTGGCGAAGCCAGAATTCATAAATGGATTTTCCTTCCATCCACTTTTTAGAACCACTGATATATCCATTTTCCTTCATTGTAGTTGGCAAATTCTTGATCTTATTCTTCATAAAAGTGGCATTAGCCCCAACAGATACACTCCAGTCTTTATTTTTAATAATATTATAATCCAACTCTATTTCCACCCCTGAATTAGAGACCTTACCAATATTTTGTATAATGGAAGTTACTCCAATAGAAGCAGGCTGGGAAACAGCGAATAACAAATCCTTGGAATATTTCTTAAAGTATTCAATAGTACCCGTTAAACAGTCAAACAAGTTAAATTCCAGAGCAATATCCGTAGATATCTGTGTTTCCCATTTCAATGCCGGATTGGCCATTGTCGTGAAGTAAACTCCGGCTTCCGAACCATTTTTATATCCTAAACCATATAAGGTTTGATAAGGATAATAATCAGGAAGCCCATCACGATCCAATATATTATCATTTCCTGTTTCACCGTAGGAAGCACGTAACTTCAAATTATTCACCCATTTCACATCTTTCATAAATGTTTCTTCACTAATCCTCCAGCCTGCTCCGAATGAATAGAAATGCCCCCAGCGGTTCTCTTTTGCAAAACGTGAAGAGCCATCGTAACGATAAGAAAATGAAGCATAATATTTATGAGCATAATCATAATTAATACGTCCAAAGTAGCCTTCCTTTTTATATGTATTTGTATAAGAGCGAAGTAAACTGGTATTTACGAAATTATTAAATTCATATATACCCGCAATTGTTTCTTGAGTCTTCATTCCATGCAAATTTTCATATTTATAAGAATAATTTTCATGTCCCAATAAAATATCAAAATAATGATTTCCTACAGACTTATTATAAGTGAGCAACTGGTTAAATGTTTGAGTCAGTGTCCGAATAGACCGCTGTTCCAAACGTCCTGGACCTGCAGTTCCGTCACCCACATAAGGATTCTCATAGATTTTACGTCGATAATCAATATTATTGATAGAATAATTGACTGTAAGATTCAATCCTTGAATAGGAGCCAAAGTGAGATAAGTGTGTCCGGTCTGGTTAACACGCACTAGTTCACGCCGGTTCAACTCTGCTTCAGCTATCGCATCACGTCCATTGTCCGACAAACGGGAACCTTTATAATCATAAATATATTCGCTCGGATTAGTAGTCGTCTTACCGTTAGCGTCCAAATAGGCACCTGTTTCCAAATCATGCTTATGAATGGGATATATAGGAGCCATTGTACGAATAAAACGGGTCAAGTTACTATATGCGCCTGAATTATCCTGATCAGAAGTTGAATAGTTGGATACCGTACGGGTTACTCCCAGATTCAAACCTGCCTTGAACCATTTAGTAGGATATACATTATAATTCAAACGCCCCGAATAACGTTTAAAGTCTGTCTTAATCATATAACCGGCATCATTCAAATAACCAATGGAAGCATAAGTATCACTTTTTTCAGCTTTTGTGTTATAACTCAAATTATACTCCTGCCGATAACCAGTTTTAAAAGCCGCATTCTCCCAGTCCAAATCATCCCCCCATTTCAATGAATAGGCAGATGGATTCAATTTTCCGTTTATTCCTACAATTGCATCATTTGCAATACCTGCAAAAGGGTTATACTTTAATATACTACCAATTCTTAACGTCGCCAATGTAGCTGCTGTTGCAGCATCTTTTCCAGATGTAATATATGAGTTTTTCAACATTTCCCATTGTAGAGGATAATAATCATAAATGCCAATTTTTTTATAATCTTTATAAGCTCTGTTTGACCATCCTTGGTTAATAGTTAAGTTTACTTCCGTTCCGCCAGAACCTTTACCTTTTTTAGTAGTAATTAAAACAACACCGTTACCTGCACTTGAACCGTACAAAGAAGTAGATGCTGCATCTTTCAATATGGTCATAGACTCAATATCAGCAGGATTAATATCACCTATGCTACCATTGTATATGGCTCCGTCTACTATATAGAGAGGGGCATTGGATGCGTTAACAGAACCGAAACCACGGATACGGATAGACGATGAAGAACCAGGCTGCCCAGTTGCGGCAGTCACTTGAACTCCGGAAGCATTACCTTCCAATGCCGCCGTTATGTTGGTTATAGCACGCTTTTCTATAGATTTAACGCCAATCGTGGAAGCTGCTCCGGTAAAAGATGATTTCTTTCGTGTTCCATAAGCAACTACAACCACTTCATCAATCATTTCCGAGTCACTTTGCATTGTCACTTTTTGCTCTCCATTCTTTATTGCCAATTCTTGCGTTTTCATGCCAACAAATGATATAACCAAAGTTTTTGCATTAGTGGGAATACCATCAATTTTGTACCGACCATCTATATCAGTAATAGTCCCAAGGGTAGTACCTTTCACAAGAACCGAAGCTCCAACGATCGGCTCATTATTTTCTAATGAGACAACAACACCCGTAGCCTGAGATACTTGAGCCATTGCTATACCTGTCCATAAAAATAAACAAGTCGACATAAACACATTTCTCTTTTTCATATATTATATTTATATTTGGATGCAAACCTTTTCCCCCATGCGAATCAGTAAAGTCATTCTATTCATTACAAAGGTGCAAAAAGTTTTTATTTTTTCAGTTAACTAAAAAGCATACAAATCTTACACATAACCCCGTATCACACTGATAATAAATATATTATACACATTCATTCTGATTAAATCTAACACAAGGCTAACACAAAAGGATTTTTTATTGTAAATCACAGCTAAGAACAAAAAAATCCCCTGCTTTAAGAACGGTCATATACAGCTTGCATTTTGACAAGCAGCTTTTTTATCTCTCATAGGGAAGCAAAAACTTAACCCCTTTTCCCCTCAACATGACTTCCGACACACGGACTTCTTCAACATAGAACCGATATGTTCCTTCTTTCAATAGCCGATTGTTCTTATCAGAAGAATAGCGAAGAATGTTCAAGTCTATCGAATCACCTTGTATGGGATTCACGATAGAGGCAATCTTCATTGAGGAACCATTGTAAGTTATGATTTGCCCGCCATAAGGACGAGCACTATCCACAATCCATGTACCTACTCCTTTTCTTTTTATTACCATTTTATTATTCAGTATCACATAATATGAACTTTCTCGAGTAGTATACCATCCCGGAACAGTCAACTCCCCTTCCGGTCTTACTTTAACATGAATCGTTTTCTTTTCTTGACCATCTTCCGAGATGGCAATAACTTCGGCCTCTCCTTCATATTTAGGAGATATTTCGAGCATACCGTTAGAACCATCCCATTTAATATCCATCACATCTGCCGGATCATTTTCTTGTAGTGTGACACGCTCTCCTCCTCCCGAAATACTCACAAATTTGCTTATATCTTTAGGGCGAAGCTGAACAACCGAATGACTTATTCCTAGTTCAGGGAAAGTTACGTTAATCTTCAACCGTACACACTTATCGTGTGAGAGGACAGTGGCAAACGTTTCACCCTCCATCAATCCCTTCACCTTTAGCGTATCCATACTTATTTGTGCTGAGGCTATTTGCGAGTTCTCTACATTTACAAGGTATTTTCCATTTCCCCCCGAAACAATAAGCCTCTTCTCTGTCTGTTTATTCAATGACAATTTATCAACAGGTGTTTCTTTCCCGATCCGAATATCCGGATACTCCTCTTTCTGTTCTTCACATGCAAAACAGCAAATGATACAGGAAGCAATACAAAATCTGGCTATTATATTATTAATCATTAGTTTATAAACAATTTATCAATATCTTTATTCTTAAAAATTTTGCACACTCAATTCATTATATAAAATATCCCATTCTCGCCCTTCTCCTTCGTCAATATGAATTTCCAATTGGAACCTTTTGTAGTATCCTTCGAAAGCAGGAAACTCTAACGTATCATTTTGAGGTTGTACAGGTATTCCGTTCAGCTTATAAGATATCTTTGCATCCGGATTTGCCAATTCATTGTAGTAGAGTTTGAGAAACCTCCCGTTGCACGAACCGGCAGGTTCAAGAGTACGCAAGTAAGGAATACGGTCGAGAGAATGTTCTGGTTCTTTCATTTCTTTTGTAGATTCTTCCTTTTCGGTATATGGCGAAACCTCTCCTCCTTTTACAGCTCTTACTTTTATACGATGTCTGGTATTCGGCCTCAGCTTTGTTTTCATATACGAATTGCTCGATACGGTTGCTTCCATTCGATCGTCAAACACGACTTCCCATTTCATTCCATCACTGTTTACAGGTTTGTCCCAAGAAATCTCCATCTCACCCTGAAATGCATTCACCTCCAGATGCTTCGGAGCTTCCAGCGAAGGAGTCCCCCCGGGCATATTTTTTGCTGCAACCAAGGAAACATCATCGAATAAAATGCCTACACCACTATAATCTGTCGATGGAGTTAACTCTATTCCTACTTCATTGGCATATTCGGGAATTTCTATCGTACATTCTTTCTTTTTCCAATTGGTAGCAGTTTTAACAGACAGTTTTTGTTCACGTCCCTTATAAGCACTATCATCATACCATGAAAAATAAACCTTTATTTCATGATTGAGCTTAGTGCCTTTATACCAGAAAGAAAAAGTATATTTTTTCTTCCTCTCCACGGGGACTTCTCCGGTCAGGGAAACTCCTCCTCCGTTAGCCCACATTTTAAGTGCATACATGCCTTTACTTTCAGGAGGAGTATCGCCTGTTATTTGTTCCGGACTAAGGGAATTTCCGACAGTCCAATTAACAGGCTTTAACACATCTAATCTCCATTCTTCAAATCCCCCGTTCGGGATAATGTTGCCATCTGCCGCATTTTGCGCCTTCACTTGAGATAATACCGATATGAATATGATTATCGGCAAAAAGAGTTTACATATCTGTTTCATTTTCCTTTTATTTTTTTATTTCTTCAAGTAACACTCCGAACCTTTCGCCTATTTGTGCTGCCAGATGGCGTAATGAACCTTCGGCTTTTTCTTCTCCCAGCAGGCGCTCCTTATCCCATAGTCCGCCTTCCTGCTCCAGTGTTTGCAAAAGTTTCCGGGTTTCCTCGTATGTAATAAACGGTTTCCCTTGTGCATTACGAGCAAATTGAGAAGCATAGATGAGTCCATAGGCCTGCGAGAGAAGACGAAACGCCTGTTTGGGGGATTCTTTCAGATTGGCGAGGGTGTTGGCTCCTGCCAACAGATCCATAGCTCTGACAGCCACCACACGCCCAAGCTCGTGCCTGATAGTATCTGCCTGCAGTTTGATTTCATCGTAGCGTGATGTTTCCATATAGGTGCGTCCTCTTACAAAAGAGTGAAAGATGCGACGGGGTGAATCTTTCAACGCAGGCAAGCCTTCGGACTGTGCGATCGATTCCCAAAAACGATAATACCCGTAAGCCAGATCCCAGTGATGCTCCAACTCCGTATAGTTATGTCCGACAGACAGTTGGGTCAGATCGTGTGCAGAACGCACTTTCGAGTTATCTATTACATCTTCGCTCAAGTGAACGTTGAGTATTTTGTCCAAATATATGGCCCCCATGATGGCATATTTATAAACTTCGGCTACTGCAATCCCTTTCTTGTCTACAAAGCAGATGTCTTTGTCGCCTATATTGACTCCTACATATCCTGTTATTCCCCTTTGAGCTTCCATATTTCTGTGTTCATACGGTTTTTCTTGCCCTAACCCGGATATGTGTGCTGACGTATCAAACCAACTGCTGAAATCTTTCAGGATTTTTTCTCTATCGGTAAGGTGTAGTGAAGAAGTGGCTATCTCATTCTGCGGCTTCAGACCGTACTCACCTTCGCAGAACATTCGGATTGCTTTGTCATACTCCATTTGTGTCCCCATGCGCGCCTCGTTCATGTATCTTGAAAAGATTCTATCAATAGGAGTTTTCAGGAATTCACACTCCAACGTGTTTACACTGCTCTCTCCATTTCTTGAGAACTTGTATGACGGCTCCGGCAATACAGGAAACTGGTATGCGCTTTCTATCGTTTCGTTAATGCCTTGGGTGCATGCTGTTACCCCCATCAGCAAGCAAAAGGAAAATATATGTTTTATGCAATTCATTTTTCTTTTTCTTAAGGTAAAATAATATATTCACAATAAGGATGCTTCAGCATATTCGGTCCCTCTTCATTTTGGTACTGCTTTGTTTCCAGTTTAGGGATTTCAAGCAACCCGTCGGTAGAAACAGCTTCAATACTTGCTTCTACATTGGAATTTAGAGGTCCTATTCCCGTCACACATAAGTAAAGAGGGAATCCAGACCGAACTTTGAATTTGATTTTCAAAGGCTTCCCGTTTTGTAGGATTTGAGGAGTTGTTTGAATTGTTTCCTCCTTCCCTTCTTGGAAAACTTTCTTTCTGCAACTAATTGTCACCAATGCCTTTTTTTCATTAATATATTTCACTTCATAGCGTGATGTTACCAAGGAATCATCTACCAAAGCTCCCCCTCGGTCTGTTTCATTAAATCGACACATCAGAGTTACTTCATACTGTTCTGCATCATCGGGCATTTCCGTGCCGGGATATTTGTAGTTTTCCAATGCCTGATCTGGATCGCATAACTGCACGATCAGCTCTCCACGTTTGTTCTCAGGTTTCTCTATTTCCTTTGGCGGAAATAGCTTTTCATATTCTTCATTTATTATGGTATCTTCTTTCACCGTGTTGCAGCCGCATACCAGCAATAAATAGATTGTCCATATATATTTCATATCTTTCTTTATTTTTTAATGTTCAGATTTATCCCAGATTTCAGCTATAACTCCGGTTGTCTCTCCATTGGGAGCAAGATGTTTGCTTAACCAACGCTCAGTCCTACTATAGGGGTCGAACACTTTTACGAGTTCGCAAACAAACCGGTTCCCTTCTCTTTGGAAATCGTAGAACACGTAGTTTTTGCTGTACTGTATGCCGGGTCTGAAAGTTAACCCTACAGATGTACCTACATATCCGGATCCCAGTCCTACTACCTCTTTGGGCCATCCTCCGTGAGGCGCATAGGGGTCTTTGGCAAAAAGAAACAAATGATAACGTTGATATGCTTCTTGTTCTTTCCTTTTCTTTGAGCTTTCATCTCTGTCGTCAACAATGACCCTGGTTTGCATATCGCTACGGAAATATATCCGGTCTGCTTTTCTGATTACCAGTTGCGGATTCTTCATTTTTTGGAAAAACCGGTTATTTTCGTAGGCTTTATACATATCTTCCACCCAACTGTTTTCGCTTTTCAGTTTTGTAAAGACAATATACTCGCGAGCCGGTTCTATGTATGAAGCTGTTCGAAAGACGAGATTGCCATCGACGTCTTTGCCTGTATAAAGAAAATCGGAAGAGGCGGCAAATTGGTTATTCACAAGACTGTGCAGGTAGTTGTAAGTGGTGAAGCTCAGTTGAGTGAATGTATTCTGACTTACTTCAAATTCACTTATCCGGCTATCTGTCCGGCTCCGCTCGTCATAGTCGGCTATGATTTCTACCATTCCGTTATCCACGAACTTCATTAAAAAACAATGTCCGCCATATCCGTATTTGTTTCGATATTCGGACTGGGTTATCTGCTCATTTACGTTTGTAAACAGTAGCGAGTCTGTTTTAGGAAAGTAGATGACACACCACCCATAGGGGGCCTCTACAAGTTCCTTCCTTAGTTCGCTGATATGTTTTGCACTCCGTTCGGAGGGAGATAAATCGAAGATATTTTCATCCTTGCAGGAGAAGCAAACCGCTATCAGAATAAGTAGTTGGAATCCTATTTTCATACTTTTTATCTTTATTTCGTATATGCTTTTAATTGCTTGATGCTTATCGTTTGGAGATAATCGAGAGAGATCTTTATTTCTTTGATAAAGTAATCTTCTACAAACGCTTCTTTCTCTGTCAGTTCTTTGTATGCTTGGCGTGCCTCTTCATCATAAGTTTTCTGAACTTCCGGATCTGGGTCATAATCAGGTTCTTTGGCTTTTGCCAGAGCTTTAAGTACCTCTTTAGGGGTATGCGTAAGCTTGGCACTGATAATTTCAGCGAAATCATCTTCAGCAGAGAGGAAGGAATGGAAAGTTAAAAAACCTCTCTTGTTGGCATAAGATGAAAGAGAAAACAGCCTGTACCCTTGTGTTTTTCCTTTGAAGAAATCTGCAATGAGTTTAGTTGATTCAATGTATCTGCTCCTGCTGATGGTCAGAAACTTATTTCTATCGTAAGGAAATAGTTCCATCAAACGTTTTGCGAATTGGTGATGTACGCTTCTCATCAAGATAAACACTTTTTCCTCATCCTTCGGGTCAAAGTCATTTACATCATACAAGAACATTTCATTGGTTGTCGCCTCCTTATTTCCTAAAAGTTTCACGCCATTACCGTCTATATTCCCTCCCCCATACATACAAATCTTAATAGGACTTTTCTTCAGAAAAAACGCCTCTCCTCCAAGATCTGAAGCTGTATAAAGGTCAATCCATAACGCTTTGATAGTTTCCAGCATACTTTTTACATTAGCGGCTTCCGGCGGATAGGTATAGCTTCCGTTCTGTGCCACGTTTTTATTCCACCGATATTCGACTTCGATACCGTAAGGATGTGTAAATGTATTCAATATCCACTCGTCGAGTTCTGTTTTATTACGTTGTACAGTTCCTAAATCTACTACGCTTTGGCTGGATAAAGCAGCTTCCTGCTCACAGCCCGCCAATAGCAGGTATGCGGCAAACAGACATAGACTCCGCCCGATAAAGTATTTAAATCTCATTCTTTTGCTTATTGTTTTCATGTCTCTAATTATTCTCTGTTCATTATATTTTCCAATATATTCATCGTGGATTAGGTTCTAATCCACGATTGATAGCTTCAGCCGGAATTTGCAAGAGCTTTCTCGGATCTTCCTTTTCCAACCGCTTATAGAATTTATATTTCGATGTACGTTTTACCGATATATAAAAACGACGGATGTCGAACCACCTCAATCCTTCGTGGATAAATTCCTGCTGCCTGAATCCTAAAATGGTTTTTACCATTGCCAATTGCTTGATACTCATTCCGTAAAAAGGAGTATAAATCTGGTAATTGTCGCTGCTTGTTTGCGTGTAGTCCCGACGAGCGCAAGAAGGAGTTATTCCGAATTTGGCAGAAAGATAGATAAGCAGATCATTTATGGATTTGTCGTATTCTCCGGTCATGGCATATGCCTCCATACGGTTGAGCATAACCTCATCGGTGGAGAATAAAACATTAGTGACATACAGCCCCTTCGGACGTATTCCAGTATAGCCCGATAACGAAAGCTCGTCGAATTTGCCGATATATTGTCCGTCGCCTATGCGTCCATCGTTATAGTTAAAAAGGAACATTGGCGCCATGTACACTTTCCGAAAATTGGCACATCCGTCTACTCCATGCTGGTTATACACTTTGTTTGCGCTTTTATTTGTCACTCCGTACTTTTCCGTAGGAATGTTACGAAAAATTCTCGATTCTGTCGTGGAGAGTAGTAGATTGGCGGGCTCCTCCGTACTTGCGTAGAGAGTATAGAGAGACTTGCGATTGAAGTATTTTTTTTTGCCGTATTGCCTCCAGTTTCGGAGAATGAGTTTGGGATCCAGACCAAGTATATAGTTTGAATAAGCAATAACAAGTTCCCATTCTCCTTTAAACAGGTAAAAGCGAGAAGCGAAAGCGTAGGCGGCTTTTTTATTGAAGTGGAATTTAGGTTTACTATAATAACTGTCGTCTACCAATGAAATGCCAAGTTTCAGGTCTTTCTCAATCTTATCGTATACTTCCTTTACGGTTCCGCGCTTGTAGTCCACCAATGCGTTCTTTTCAGGCTTTGTCAGGTAAGGTATGCCGGGTGCAGTCTCTGACTTGGATGTACCGTACGGCTCCGCCCAGATGTTGACCACCATAAAATGTAAATAAGCACGTAATAAAAAAGCTTCACCATATAAAGCTTTAACACGGTCACTTTTAGGATATTTGCTCAGAAGCTCCAATGCATGGTTGGCTTGTGAAATACCTGCGTAGCATGCGTTCCAATAATTCAGCGGAGTGTCCAAATCCTCCTGATCGTAGTCTTCCCAATAATACATGGCTTCGTTCAACCGTGAATGGATGCCATTCACCCGCTCACCTACGTTGTCGGTACGTGTTTCCAAGAAGGCGAAGTAACTGGCCTCAGGATAAGCACCGGTAAGCAACTCTGCTATTTTTTCCTCACTGTCTATCTTCGCATCAAGCGTAGAGTCGGGATTTGTTTCCAGATAGTCTTGGCATGCCGTAAATAACAGAAGTATGATACTTAAATAGATTGTTTTTTTCATTTTAGTCCGATTAAAATTCAACATAAAGTGTCATCGTATATTGTTTGGGAGTAGGCAATGCAACTCCTCCAGATTTGTAAAACTCAGGATCTTGTCCCTTCAATTTCTTGTCCGAATAGATCAAAAACGGATTGGTAACATTTGCCTTTACACTCATTTGCTTGATATTTAGCTTGGAAAGAAGTTTCTGGGGCAAACGATATCCCAATGAGATATTTTTCATACGCACAAAACTTCCATCTGCCACTCTATTCTGAGAATAATTATAAGTATTGTAAGCCTTTTCAATGTTTTCTTTCCCGACATTCCGTATTAAATCTTGAGAAGGAATAACAGGAATATTTGTTTTCCACTCATCTCGCGGATTCAACCAACGATTATAATACTCCTTAGAGAATACATTTAAATCAGCAAATGCCGGATCAAATGTCGGATTTAATCTTATTTTATGACCTCCCTGCATAGTAATAAAAAACGAAAGCTCCCAATTTTTATATTTGAACGTGTTAGAAATTCCTCCTATGTAAGTAGGCTCAATAGGACCATGGTAAATGAGATACGATTTCGAGTACTGTACATCCAGAAAGTCCGCTCCTGAAATTTCACTATTTCTCCCCCGGTTAGTAGGATAAAGTCCGAAGTCGAAGGTAGGCAAACCGTTGTTATTAAGTCCTCGGAAATTAAAAGAAAACAGAGAACCGCGCGGGAAACCGACAATATTACCGCGTCCGGTTCCAGCAACCATATCAAAGGTGTTTGGCGTATTCAACAAACGGATAATTTTCTGCTTCATACCACTAATGGTGAAGGCAGTGGTCCAACTAAAGTTATCGATTACGATATTTTGGGTTTGTAATGCCAGTTCCACCCCTCGTGTACGCATATCTCCGAAATTGGCATATTTATAGTACTGTCCACCTACACCGGATGTACGAACACGGTCTATCAGATCAAAAGAGTTTCGCTGATAGACATCGAATGTGGCACTAACACGGTTACTGAACAATCCGAGTTCTAGACCGAGATTCAATTCATACATTTTCTCCCAAGTCAGGTCACGATTCTCAAGGTGCAGGATACGCAATGCATTCTCCCGGTCTTTGAGTTGTGTGCGGTTGACGATAAGATGCTTGAACACCGTTGTGGAATTAATCGCCTGTTCATTCATTTTGGCTGTCAACCCATAACTGACACGCAACGCAAGCTTGGAGACAGCAGGATAGCCTTTCATGAACTTCTCTTGATCCATATTCCATTTTGCCCCGATATTCCAGGTAGGCAACCAACGGGAACGGCTATATTTACCTGCCGTGTTCGAGCCTTCATAGTTGAATACCCCATTAAAAATATATTTTCCTGCATATCCGTAAGTAGCACTGGCAGAGAATGTCACCCCCCTTTCATAATGTTCGGTAAGTGAAAAGTAAGTATTCCCTTCATTAGCAAGCTTATCGAAAATTGAAGAATTGGTAAATACCTGATTCCCTCTATCGTACTGTATCCCATAACCTTGGAAAGGATTGATACTGCGATCAGCATAGCGCACTTCGGAAAATCCGAAAGCACGTATGTCGTGTTTTCCCATTTGTTTATGATAATCCAGTGCAAAGCGCGCCATATAGCTTCGCAGAGAAGTTTCGGTTTTATTGAACATACCTCCGTGAGTCAACGCTACTTGCGGCAATTGTAAGAGATTGTCTCTATTTTTCAATAAATAAATATTCTCTTGTGCCACATAAGGAGTTTCATTGGCACGGAAAGCTTGTATCACATTTGAACGTTCAGTGATAAAATGTGAATTTTTAGTAACTGCATGACGTACGGAAGCCAATCCCTTCGCTTCAATATTATCATTCAATCTATATGAAAGTTCACCATGTAATTTAAAATCAAGTACTTCGATTTTCATATAATTGTTTTTAAATTCGTTTAAGATATTGAACGGTGCCCAATTGTTACGATAATACTCCAGTTCACCGTTGATATTTCGAGGACGCAAAGTACGGCTCGTTCCCAAAGCATAAGAAAAAGGATTGATGTCAAAATCGCGTTCAAATGTTCCGGTTACCATATTCTTTTTTTGCGAAAGTGTACCTGGAGAGTTTTGGTTACGCAAATTTCCTTGTACAGATATGGTAGCCTTCATCTTGTCTTCATTCCAATAGAAAGAATTTTTAACATTGATCGTAATGCGTTTTACATTATCGGCAAGTGTCCATCCCCTGTCATTATAGAAACCTAAGGAAACATACATGGTAGAATGTTCTCCTCCTCCGGAGAAAGTTACGGTATGTGTATGAATTGGTTTATATGTAAACAATTCCTTGAACCAGTTGGTGTTAGCATACTCCCTTTCACGCATGAACGCACGTTTAGCCTCATCCGTATTTTCCAGATAATATCGTCCGGTAGCTGGATCAATAGTGCCGAGTGCTTTATACATTTGGTAAAAAACACCGCTCCGGCGACCATATAGTGTATTTTGCACAGAAAAATACCCCTTTCTGTTCATCTCTTGATAAACAGACATGCTTTCTTGCGAATTGAGCAGGTCAAAATCCGTATAAGAAGGGATGGCACGCATACTTAACTCGTATGAGTAAGAGAACCTGTTAGCCATGCCTCTTTTACCTGAGCGGGTAGTGATTACAATCACTCCATTTAGTGCTCTGGCTCCATAAATAGATGTAGCCGAAGCATCTTTCAATATAGAAATAGATTCTATTTCATTAGGATCTATATTATTATAACTAGGCGTCTCAATTCCGTCAACCATCACCAAAGGAGCCTGTAAATCTTCAGAATTGCTAGTAGCAAAAGAGCCGATACCGCGAATGCGTAAAGTAGACGCATCTTTTCCAGGTTCACCACTACGCTGAACTGATAAGAGTCCAGGCATACGTCCCGTTAATGAGTTACTGATATTAGCTTGGGGAGATTGTAGCAGGTCTTTTGTTTTGACTGCAGATATAGCACCTGTTATTGTTTCTTTTTTCTGAGAAGAATAGCCCACAATAACTACATCTTGCAAAGATGTCACATCTTCTTTTAAAGTTACATTAATTACATTTTTACGACTGATTTTCACTGTATAAGATTGATATCCTACATAAGAAAATTTCAGTTCAGTCTCCCCTCCCGTAATTAAAAGAGAATAGTTTCCATTTGCATCCGTAATAGTACCAGTCATAGCATTCGATACCGTTATAGATACTCCTATTAGAGGCTCTCCCGCCTCATCACGAACTGTTCCTTTAATGTTTCTCTTTTCTTGTTGCAATACATCCAAAGAAACCTCACTCGTTCTCACTCCCGAGCTCCCAATCCACGTTGTCCCCATACTGTCTTCCGAAAAAGCATTTGGAAACCAAAGGTTAACAAACAGATAGCAAATAAAATAAGTACTTCTGCGATTAAACTTTAACATTAAACATTTTTTTTTCATACTGTCTACTTTTTATTCATAAGACGACAAATTAGATTTTTAAAGTTTACTGTTCACATTAATATTAGTATTCTTCATAGTAATAGATAAAATATATAATGTGCCTATTTAAACTACACACAAATGTATAGTCCAAACCTTAACCCGGACATTAATTAAACCTTAATCAGTCCTTAATTATTCCTTAAAGTTTCATGATATACCTATTAAGAACAAGATATATAAAAGAAAAGAAGAAAATCGTATACCCTACAATTTCTTTATCAGCTCTTCATACGTAAAAGGAGGATACTCATTTAATAAATGATGATAGTCCGACCTAAATTTCTCAAAACGGCTTTTGGACAAACCTTTTTGTCCCAATTTATATAAAGCAATACATTTTAAT